>JADMIO010784965.1_pt1 | contig 95621 bp, 75 predicted proteins | sample 8958161 | NCBI WGS metagenome assembly JADMIO01 (sample SAMN16585339, study PRJNA669376) | soil metagenome | isolation source: Crop rotation soil | place: USA: Cullars Rotation, Alabama | collected 2011
CTTTCCCAAAATCGCAAAGTCATCAAAAAACCGCAAAGTTGTTTAAAATAAGAGCAACACTACAAAAGGAGATAAGAAGAGCACATACCTCAGTCACTTATTATCACTAGCGCTCGCCGCAGCCGTGTAACCGAGCATAGCGAGCGAACTGGCGAGGAAGCAAAGAAGAACTGTTCTGTCAGATAGCTCTTACGCTCAGCGCAAGAAGAAATATCCACCGTGGGAAAAACTCCAGGTAGAGGTACACACGCGGATAGCCAATTCAGAGTAATAAACTGTGATAATCAACCCTCATCAATGATGACGAACTAACCCCCGATATCAAGTCACATGACGAAGGGAAAGAGAAGGAAATCAACTGTGACAAACTGCCCTCAAATTTGGCTTCCTTAAAAATTACAGTTCAAAAAGTATGAGAAAATCCATGCAGGCTGAAGGAAACAGCAAAACTGTGACAAATTACCCTCAGTAGGTCAGAACAAATGTGACGAACCACCCTCAAATCTGTGACAGATAACCCTCAGACTATCCTGTCGTCATGGAAGTGATATCGCGGAAGGAAAATACGATATGAGTCGTCTGGCGGCCTTTCTTTTTCTCAATGTATGAGAGGCGCATTGGAGTTCTGCTGTTGATCTCATTAACACAGACCTGCAGGAAGCGGCGGCGGAAGTCAGGCATACGCTGGTAACTTTGAGGCAGCTGGTAACGCTCTATGATCCAGTCGATTTTCAGAGAGACGATGCCTGAGCCATCCGGCTTACGATACTGACACAGGGATTCGTATAAACGCATGGCATACGGATTGGTGATTTCTTTTGTTTCACTAAGCCGAAACTGCGTAAACCGGTTCTGTAACCCGATAAAGAAGGGAATGAGATATGGGTTGATATGTACACTGTAAAGCCCTCTGGATGGACTGTGCGCACGTTTGATAAACCAAGGAAAAGATTCATAGCCTTTTTCATCGCCGGCATCCTCTTCAGGGCGATAAAAAACCACTTCCTTCCCCGCGAAACTCTTCAATGCCTGCCGTATATCCTTACTGGCTTCCGCAGAGGTCAATCCGAATATTTCAGCATATTTAGCAACATGGATCTCGCAGATACCGTCATGTTCCTGTAGGGTGCCATCAGATTTTCTGATCTGGTCAACGAACAGATACAGCATACGTTTTTGATCCCGGGAGAGACTATATGCCGCCTCAGTGAGGTCGTTTGACTGGACGATTCGCGGGCTATTTTTACGTTTCTTGTGATTGATAACCGCTGTTTCCGCCATGACAGATCCATGTGAAGTGTGACAAGTTTTTAGATTGTCACACTAAATAAAAAAGAGTCAATAAGCAGGGATAACTTTGTGAAAAAACAGCTTCTTCTGAGGGCAATTTGTCACAGGGTTAAGGGCAATTTGTCACAGACAGGACTGTCATTTGAGGGTGATTTGTCACACTGAAAGGGCAATTTGTCACAACACCTTCTCTAGAACCAGCATGGATAAAGGCCTACAAGGCGCTCTAAAAAAGAAGATCTAAAAACTATAAAAAAAATAATTATAAAAATATCCCCGTGGATAAGTGGATAACCCCAAGGGAAGTTTTTTCAGGCATCGTGTGTAAGCAGAATATATAAGTGCTGTTCCCTGGTGCTTCCTCGCTCACTCGACCGGGAGGGTTCGAGAAGGGGGGGCACCCCCCTTCGGCGTGCGCGGTCACGCGCACAGGGCGCAGCCCTGGTTAAAAACAAGGTTTATAAATATTGGTTTAAAAGCAGGTTAAAAGACAGGTTAGCGGTGGCCGAAAAACGGGCGGAAACCCTTGCAAATGCTGGATTTTCTGCCTGTGGACAGCCCCTCAAATGTCAATAGGTGCGCCCCTCATCTGTCAGCACTCTGCCCCTCAAGTGTCAAGGATCGCGCCCCTCATCTGTCAGTAGTCGCGCCCCTCAAGTGTCAATACCGCAGGGCACTTATCCCCAGGCTTGTCCACATCATCTGTGGGAAACTCGCGTAAAATCAGGCGTTTTCGCCGATTTGCGAGGCTGGCCAGCTCCACGTCGCCGGCCGAAATCGAGCCTGCCCCTCATCTGTCAACGCCGCGCCGGGTGAGTCGGCCCCTCAAGTGTCAACGTCCGCCCCTCATCTGTCAGTGAGGGCCAAGTTTTCCGCGAGGTATCCACAACGCCGGCGGCCGGCCGCGGTGTCTCGCACACGGCTTCGACGGCGTTTCTGGCGCGTTTGCAGGGCCATAGACGGCCGCCAGCCCAGCGGCGAGGGCAACCAGCCGAGGGCTTCGCCCTGTCGCTCGACTGCGGCGAGCACTACTGGCTGTAAAAGGACAGACCACATCATGGTTCTGTGTTCATTAGGTTGTTCTGTCCATTGCTGACATAATCCGCTCCACTTCAACGTAACACCGCACGAAGATTTCTATTGTTCCTGAAGGCATATTCAAATCGTTTTCGTTACCGCTTGCAGGCATCATGACAGAACACTACTTCCTATAAACGCTACACAGGCTCCTGAGATTAATAATGCGGATCTCTACGATAATGGGAGATTTTCCCGACTGTTTCGTTCGCTTCTCAGTGGATAACAGCCAGCTTCTCTGTTTAACAGACAAAAACAGCATATCCACTCAGTTCCACATTTCCATATAAAGGCCAAGGCATTTATTCTCAGGATAATTGTTTCAGCATCGCAACCGCATCAGACTCCGGCATCGCAAACTGCACCCGGTGCCGGGCAGCCACATCCAGCGCAAAAACCTTCGTGTAGACTTCCGTTGAACTGATGGACTTATGTCCCATCAGGCTTTGCAGAACTTTCAGCGGTATACCGGCATACAGCATGTGCATCGCATAGGAATGGCGGAACGTATGTGGTGTGACCGGAACAGAGAACGTCACACCGTCAGCAGCAGCGGCGGCAACCGCCTCCCCAATCCAGGTCCTGACCGTTCTGTCCGTCACTTCCCAGATCCGCGCTTTCTCTGTCCTTCCTGTGCGACGGTTACGCCGCTCCATGAGCTTATCGGGTCCACTCGCGAACGCAGAAAGGCCCACCCGAAGGTGAGCCAGTGTGATTACATTTGCGGCCTAACTGTGGCCAGTCCAGTTACGCTGGAGTCACTAGTATTTAGGTGACACTATAGAAGCGGCCGCGACAACTTGTCCACGTGGAATTCTAAGCTTAGGATCCCAATGTGCTGGAAAGACATCACGGGAATAACAATGAGCGAGAAAAATGTACCGACGACTAAGCCACCAACAATCACTAAACCAATTTGCTGCCGACTTTCCGCACCCGGTCCATGCGCAAAGGCAAGCGGCATAGCACCCAGAACCATTGCGGCTGTGGTCATTAAAATAGGACGTAACCGGTAAACCGCAGATTGTTTGACGGCATCTTGTATACTCATTCCTTGGGCGCGCAAACGATTAGCAAAATCGGTAATTAAAATACCATGTTTGGCAATCAAGCCGATCAGCGTGATCAAACCAATATTGCTGTAGATATTTAAACTGCCGCCAAACAGTTTAAGCGATGCAATCGCCCCTACTACCGCGAATGGCACCGTCAGCATGATAATAAGTGGATCGATAAAACTTTCAAATTGTGCAGCGAGCACCAGAAAAATAAATAATAGCGCTAACATGAAGGTATAAACTGCACTTCCATCAGAATCTAAAAAGCTGCGCGCCGCACCGCTAAAGGTAAATTTCATATCGTCCGATAAATTCTCACGCGCAACTTTTTGTAACGTTTTAACAACATCAGATAACATAAAATTCGGTGCTAGGGTTAAATGGATAGTGTCTGAACGCATACGCTCGTAATGCGGGAAGCTATCAGGTGTTGTGCTGTGGTTCACTTCTAGTAAATTAGCCAGTGGCGTCATCGCCATGTCTTGATTTCGCACGTAGAGTTGCTGAAATACTTCTGGATCTGCCAATGCCGATTTGTTCATTTGAATAACCACATCAGTATCATCAGTTTTGCCCACGATGCGGCCAGCTAATAATGTCGAGATAGTGTTTGTGATCGCAGACATGGGCACACGTAAATCTGCCGCGCGATCGCGATTAATCGCTAATTGAAATTGATCGCTCTCCCACTTCATACGATTATCGACGTGTAAAAAGCCTTTGTTAGTGCGTAGTTGATCCATAATCTGCTGCACTACTTGTTGTAACTTGCGGTAATCCGCGGTGGTCATGATAACCAGCCCGACATTATCACCGCTGCTACCGCCTGCGTATTCAACGAGTGATGGTGGCGGCGCAAATGCATTTGCATAAACACCGGTTATAGCACCAAGTTGCGGTGTTAGGTTCGCAGCTACTTCACTAGGGGTGTTTTTGCGCGCTGATTGAGGTTTTAATATCAAAATACCAAAGGTGTTGGATGCTGACTGTCCACCTACAATCGTTAAATACGTTTCAATATCGCTATTCGTTTGAAAAATCGCTTCCATTTGCTTGGCATAACGGTCTGAATAGGTAAAGCTAGCATCACGCGGACCAGCGGCTGAAACATAAACGGTGTTGGTATCTTCTTCTGGCGCCAATTCAGAGGGCACGGAGTGGTACAACCACACACCTAATAATGCGATAACACTTAAACCAATTAATACCCATTTGCGACGATTTAAAATACTATTCAGTATATTTTTATAGCGTGCTTGCAGTGCTTGCATTTTATCGGCTTGCCACACAGCATATCTGTTTTGTGACTGACGCGGCTTTAAAATGCGCGCGCACAGCATTGGCGTTAAGGTCAGCGCAATAAAACCCGAGATGATAACGGCACCCGCTAAGGTAAAAGTAAATTCTCGAAATAGCACGCCGAGTAAACCCGGTGTAAACGCAATCGGCGCATACACGGCTGCCAATGTAATTGTCATTGCAATAATGGGAAAGATAATCTCTCGACTACCTTTCATCGCAGCGGCAAACGGCGTCATGCCTTCTTCTATATGTCGGCTAATATTTTCCAGCATCACGATCGCATCATCGACAACTAAGCCGATGGCCAGCACAAATGCCATCAAGGAAATGGTGTTAATGGAAAAGCCAAAAATATACAGCACAATAAACGTGCTCACCACACAGACTGGGATGGTAATAATAGGAATAAACGTCGCGCGAAAACTGCAAAGAAAGGCAAGAATCACCAGCCAAACAAAAAACACGGCTTCTATGAAAGAATCATAAACACTATTGATAGATGCGCGAATATAATCTGCCATGTTATAGCTTAATTTCGCTTTCATGCCCTGTGGTAGCGTTAACTGTATTTCTTTTAGTACGCGCTTAGCTTGCACTTCTACATCGAGTGGGTTTGCATTGGATTGTGGAATTATCGCGAGCGCAATAGCGGGCTCCCCGTTAATGCGAAACGCAGAATCGGTATTTTCAGCCTCTAATTTTGCCTCACCAATGTCTTTGAGGCGCACAACTTGATTATTCTTATCGCGGATAATTAAATTATTAAATTGTTCTAGTGATTTTAAAGCGGTATCAGCGACGACGGTATAATTTCGATCTCGACCTTTAATTTGGCCTGTTGGTATTGACGCGTTTTGTTCTTGTAACAGTTGTGCCACTTCTTCTACCGTCACATTTGAACCTGCCATTTTGGCAGGATCCAATGAAATTTTGACGACTGAGCGACGCTTGCCATACATATAAACTTGGCCTACACCATCAGCGGTTTCAAAAGAGGGTTGAATAAATTTTTCAATGTAATCGCTCAGCTCGACTGCGCTACGTGTTGTATCCGTAAATGAGATATATACAATTGGGTCGCTGTTATTGTCGGATTTATAAACCACGGGACTGCGCACATCGCGGGGAAGTGTATCGCGAACGCCTTCCAAATTGCTGCGTACGTCTTCTACGGCCGCATCCATATTGCGACCAAGCTTGAAGGTAATATTAATGTTGCTGGTGCCTGCGTTGCTGCTTGAGCGAATATTTTCAATGCCGCTGATGCCTGACAATGAACTTTCGATGGGCTTGGTAATATCTTTTTCGACTAAGCGTGCACTCGCGCCGGGATAAATTGTGCTGATGCTGACGGTAGGCGGGGTAATATTTGGGATCCAACGGACGGGTAAATTGACAAAGCCTAATACGCCGATTATCGTCATAACGAGTGTGATGACGATGGCGAATACGGGACGCTTGATACAAAATGCTGATAGGTTCATTTGTCTTACCATTTGTTAAGAGTAGCTGTGTTTAAAGCTCTTGACTCATTAACTTTTAATCTTTACCGCCATTGTATTTCGCACTTTCATCTGGCCATCTGTAATCACTTGATCACCAGCAGATAAACCAGAGAGGATTTGCACTTCATTTTCTGTGCGTTTGCCAATCACAACATTGGATGCCGAGGCTTTGCCATTCACAATTTTAAATACTTGTTGACCGTCTAAAATGGGAACTAAGCTGCGCGATGGAATCATTAACGCGTGTTCATTGGTGCCAAGTGCCTGCACAACATCAACTAACATTCCAGAAGCTAATTCATTTTTATCATTAGGTACATCTGCGTATAAAGCAATGGAGCGATTTTCGACATTAATGGTCGGTGAAATGAAAGATACTTTTCCCGTAAATATTTTTCCAGGATAAGCAGCACTAGTAACTTTTACTTCTTGGCCAATTTTGATTGTCGGTAAGTATTTTTCCGGCAAATTATATTCCACACGTAAATGTTGTATATCAGTTAAGGTCACTACACCTTGTCCCGGTGTGACATACTCACCTTCGCTCACTTTACATTTACCTGTCGCGCCATCAAAGGGGGCGATTAATTTGGTGTGTGCCAGCATAACTTCGCTTTCTTGTAGCTCTGCTTTCTTCTTCTTTAACTCTGCTTCTGCTTTTTCGAGGGAATCTTTGGCAATAAAACCTTTTTTACCCAGCGGCAACATACGATTGTAATTGCCTTCGATATAACCATAGTCTGCTTTTGCTGATGCAAGTTTTGCATTAAGTACGGCATCATCTAATTGCAACAAAACAGCGCCTTGTTTAACCTGAGCACCATCTTGAAAATTAACTTTTTGCACCTGACCGCCCGCTTCCGACATGATCTCTATACTGCGCGCAGACAATGTACCAAGTGCTCGCGCTTCCATTGGCACAGTGGATTCTTTAACAGAGGCAGCTTCAACTAACACTGCTTCGCCCTTTTCACTACCAGAATGATGACGCCATTTCATCACCGCCACCGCAGCAATTAAAATGGCTGCGATGATGGCTAGCTTTTTCTTTTGCTTAATGTAAGTCAGCATGCGTTGACCCTCTGTTGGCAAAAATCGCTGCAACGTCGACCTTATCAAACTCGTATTCTTTATTACAAAAATCACACGTAACGATCAGTATTTGTTTTTCTTTTAACTCTTCTTCTGCTTCTTCTTTACCTAAGGTCAAAATAGCGTCTTCGCCACGCTTACGGGTACACGTACAACGAAACTCAACTGGCTGCGCTTCAAAAATGCGTACATCATCCTGCGGGTATAATTTACGTAGTAAATTTTCATAGCCAAGGTGCAGCATATCAACATCTTGCACTTGTGAAGATGCTTCGGTTAAGCGGTTCCACTGCGAATCCACTGTTTCATCTTCCATGGCATAAGGCGCGCGCTCTTTACCTGGCATCACCTGCAACAACAATCCTGCTGCAACTTGTGTGTCTACTGATAACCATATTCTTGTCGCTAGCTGCTCTGACTCTCTGAAATAACCTTCAATCGATTCTACCAACGAATTGCCGCGCCAACTCACCACGCCCTGATAATTCTTCGTACTTTTGTCGGAATTCAACATAATCATCAACACGCCATCATCGAAGGATTCCATTAACTCATCGTAGGTTAATTCGCCGTCATATTTTACTAGACCGCGTAGCCCAAAATTATTATTGCATTGTGCTAGCAACATTTTTAACTTACCTTTGCCTCTGAATTGCACAGACAAACGTCCATTGAATTTGATAATAGCGGTCAACAAAGCTGCAACACAAAGTGCTTCACCTAAAAGCTTTTTAACTGCTGGAGGATAGTTATGCTGCGAAACAATGGTTTTATAACTTTCAGATAGCTGGATATATTCGCCTCTTACTGGGGCATTTTCGAATATAAATCGTTGTAAATTATCATTTTCTTTCATTTTTAGCAGGACCTATTTTTAAGTTTTGCATTATTATCATAAAGGTAGGTCATAGTTTATACTATCCCCATGAAAAAGAAACCTACGGTTGACCCACAAGACCTCGATGCTTTTCAGAATGCAATGAAAGGCGTGAAGCGCATTCGTCATGATAAAATTCCACTCACTCCTCAAGTAAAGCGTAAGGTAAAAGTGGGCTCGGTTGAGCGCTCTACGCCAAACCCAACATCGTTCGATTTGAATGAATCAACTGATTTACCCAAAGTCAGTGGTGAAACACCTCTTAGCTACCACCAACCCGGCATTCCGCATAAAACGCTTCGCAATTTACGTAAAGGCCAATATAATGTTGAAGCAGTTTTGGATCTCCATGGCATGACGACAAACGAAGCAAAAACAGCGGTCAGCAACTTTTTGCGAGAGTGCATTAGCGATAGCATTCGCGTTGTGTTAATCATTCATGGCAAAGGTCGCAACACGCAACCGATACTTAAAAATAAACTTAATCAGTGGTTACGTGGCATAACGCAAGTACTCGCATTTTGCACCGCATCAGCTACCCATGGTAGTCGCGGCGCGATGTATATTTTGTTAAAGCGCATGCAACAAGAGGAGAAATAGTTTGGAAAAGAAATCGACCATCATTATAGGCATTTCAGGTGCATCCGCTTCCGGTAAAAGTTTATTAGCAAATACCATTGTTAGCGAATTAGGTTCAGATCAAGTTGTCGTGATTTCAGAAGATTCTTATTATAAAGATCACAGCAATATTCCGTTTGAAGAGCGTGCCAAAATTAATTATGACCATCCTGACTCGATGGACCATGAATTATTGGTTCATCACCTGCAGCAATTACAGCAAGGCAAAAGCATCGACGTTCCCATTTACAATCACTCGTTGCATATTCGCGAAAAAGAAACGCGCCGTATTGGTCAGCATGCCATTATCGTACTGGAAGGCATTTTATTATTTGTTGAACCGAACTTACGTGAAGCGATGGATATTCGCATCTTCATGGAAACAGCATTAGATATTTGTCTCATTCGACGTTTAAAACGCGACATCAAAGAAAGAGGCAGATCGCTTGATTCTGTACTAAAACAGTACGAAGACACGGTTAGGCCTATGTATCTACAGTTTATTGACCCCTCAAAGCGTTATGCGGATCTTATAGTGCCTCGAGGCGGCGGCAATCGCATTGCGATAGACATGATTAAAGCAAAAATGCGTGAACTGTTGAAAAGTTTACAGCGTGGGTAATTACCCTATCCCTTTTATCATTAAACTATTGTTATAATGATTAAATGTGGTTTTGCTTATTCGCTTGTGCCTAGGAGGCGCAAATGAAATTAAGGAACAAAGTTCTTATCGCCATCAGTCTTGCATGGCTAGGGTTCTTAATTCTCACCTATATTGGATCGAGAGCGTTCCTGATTCAAAGCTTTTTAAACCTCGAACAAGATCGAGCTGATCGAGATTTAGGCCGCGTGGATCAGGCGCTTGACCAAGTCAGCTATTCCCTCTTCACCTTTACTTCCGATTGGTCCCACTGGAACGATCTTTACGATTACGCTAAAGGGACTAATACCTCTTTTGTTCCCAATAACTTAAATATGACCGCTTATGTTAATTCCAATATTAATTTGATGACATTCTGGGACAAGGAAGGAAAATTATTAGTCGGCACATCTGTTGATACAGAAAATCAAAAATTAATTGCTTATCCAGCTGGTCTCGAAAAATATCTTTATCCCAAAAGTATTTTAATGGTGCGCGATGTAAATAAAGAAATACGCGGCTATGTGCTCACTTCACAAGGTATCATGCTGATTGCTTCATGCGCTTTAACTGATGGAGATAAATTACTACCTCCCATGGGTACCAGTATTTTTGGTCGCAATTTAGATACGGAACTAGTAAAGAAAATTGCAGACACCACGAAAGTGGATGTGCAACTCTACTTACCGAATGAAATTAACAATTCTCCTGAGTTAAGTGGCCACTTCAAGACTATTTCCGATGGTACCAACGGCCACTACAGCACACCCATCAACAGTACATTGCTTGAAGGTTATTCTGTCATTAAAGATGTGTTTGGCAAACCAATCGGCATGTTTAAAATGACCACGCCGCGTGCAATTTATCAAACCGGTCAAAAAGCCGTTAACTATTACTTAGCAACTTTTATTGTGCTAGGCATTTTATTCTCCGCGCTAATGATGTGGTTGCTCAGAAAATTGGTGATTAGACGATTGGAAAGTCTCGATCATGACATCCGCTACATTAAAGAAAAAAATGCACTGAATAAACGTGTCAATACGGAAGGTAGCGATGAATTATCGACTGTTTCATCCGAAATTAATAAAATGCTTGATATTATTCAGGCATCGCACTTACAACTGGAAAATCGAGTTGAAGAACGTACGCAAGAGTTACAAAAAACTAACGTACAGTTGCAACAAGAAATTACTGAACGCAAAACTGTAGAACGTGAATTGATTATTCATAAAGAACATTTAGTTCGATTGGCTCACTACGATAATTTAACCTCCCTACCCAATCGCGTCTTCTTTAATGAAATCTTGAATAAAGCTATTTCACATGCTAAGCGTGCTGGCAAAATGCTGGCGGTTTTATTTGTTGACCTCGACCGCTTTAAAAATATTAATGACGCACTAGGTCATCCCATCGGCGATCAAGTTTTAAAAGAAATTGGCCAACGCTTTGCAAAAGTGATGCGTGCCGGTGATATTCTCGCGCGTTTAAGCGGCGATGAATTTATTATTTTATTAAATGATATTGGCGATGCAAAATTTGCCGGCCCTGTTGCTGAAAAGCTTATGAAAGAATGCGCCAAAGCCGTCAGAATTGAAACGCATGAATTTTATTTAACAGCCAGTATTGGTATTTGTGTTTTTCCAGGCAATGGCGATTCTCTCGAAGACTTACTGAAATACGCTGACATGGCTATGTATAAAGCTAAACATTCAGGGGGCAACACCTATCAATTCTACTCTGAAGAAATGAACACTGCTGCTCACGAGCATATTAAAATGGAAGCATCACTACGTCGCGCTATTCAAAATAAGGAATTCGTGCTGTTTTTCCAACCGCAGATGATGCTGAAAGATGGCACCGTGCGACGTGTAGAAGCTTTAATTCGCTGGCAAGATCCAGAACATGGCTTGATCGCACCCATGAAATTTATTCCCTTAGCAGAAGAAACCGGCTTAATCCTGCCAATTGGTGAATGGGCGATGTTTGAAGCATGTCGCATTGCTAAGCAATGGCAAGACGAAGGTTTCGACCCTATTACGGTCGCTGTTAATATTTCACCTAAGCAATTCCGCCATCAAGATATCGCAAAAGTGGTCGTTGATGCCCTAGAAGCTTCCCAACTTGATCCTAAGTATTTAGAAGTTGAAATTACTGAAACGGCTGTGATGGATGATGTTGAAACGGCAATTAGCCGCTTAAATAGTATTGCGAAAATGGGTGTGCGCATCTCGGTGGATGACTTTGGTACGGGCTATACCTCTATTAGTTATCTAAAGCAATTCCCTGTTAGTATTTTAAAGATCGATCAACATTTCATTAAAGGTTTACCCGATAATCAAGATGATTTAGCGATTACGACCGCTGTGATCGCACTTGCACATAACCTTGATTTGGAGGTGATTGCAGAAGGTGTAGAAACGGCTGAACAGATGCAATTTCTAGCAGACCATGGTTGCGATTTGATACAGGGTTATTTCCTGAGCCGCCCTCTACCCGCTAATAAAGTAACACTCCAATTCAAGAAACGGGGTGAAATTAAAGATACGATTATTCAAAGCTAACGACTGTTCCTGTTAATCATTTTTTCTGATATTCTCTTGATAGATTAGACAAAATGGAGTTTATGTAATGAAGAAAATGATTTTCATGGTTTCGGCTTTAACACTTGGTAATGCACTTCTTTCACAAAGTGTATTAGCAGATACTTTCCAAAGCACATCGAATTCATCTACCACCGCTGCAGCACTTCCTGGTGGCACCGAGCCTGGTCGCGTTGACGCCGACCCTGCCTATGATGCAAACGCTGATATGGATAAAACTCAAAACCATCAAAAGCACGTTAAAAAGCATGCCCATACCACTGTCTCAACGCATGCGCCTATGAAAGACAAATGCCCTGAAACCAAACCTTTCTGCTGGATAGACAATTTAAGCGGCAACATGGCAATGACTTCAAACTATGTGTTTAGGGGTGTTAGTCAAACACGTAACTTGCCTGCTGTACAGGGAAGCTTAACCTATCAATTCCCCATTGGTTTATATTTAAATGCTTGGGGCTCAAACGTTAAGTTTGAAGATACAGATGCAACATTAGAACTCGATTCCATCGTTGGCTGGCGTGGGGATATCTGGGAAGATTTTTCTTATGACTTAAACCTCGACCGCTACAACTATCCTGGTGCAGCAGAATTAAGCTACCTTGAGTTCAATAGCGTATTCAATTACAAAATCTTCCAATTTGGTTACAGCTATTCTGCCAACGTTTATGCGACACATGGCGTAGGACGTTATTACCTATTTGGTATTAATTACGATATCCCATGTCAGTACACTTTCAATATACCGGATGTTAGCATTCACGCTACTGCGGGCCATTACACCCTGCCAAAAGCGGCTGGCGATAGCTACAATGATTACAGCGCTTGGGTCAGCAAAAAGGTTAAAAACTACTTATTCACTATTCAATGGACAGGCACAAATGGCAGACAACATGCCTACCCAATTGATAGTAACCATTTGTTTGCGAGTGTTACTGCGGAGTTTTAATGCGTTTCACGAGATGGTTCTTATAAATTAAGGATTAGTCTCATGGATGTAGAAAACAGCGAAAGCACAAGAATTTGGCTTGAACGGCAGGCTGATTTACAGACTGCCGCAAGTCAAAAATTTAAGCAAAAAAAATTCAAACTCAGCAAAGAAACTACGACTGATATTCAGACCTTACTAACAGAAAAGCATGTAAAGTGGGATGTCTTAATCGCAGCAGCGTGGGCGCAGTTGCTGCATCGTTTTAGCTCATCCAATATTGTTAATTTTGCAAAAACTTCCAGTAACGGCAAAATATCGAATGTTACAGGTGAACTGGATGACGCTGATACCCTGCTTAGCTATTTACATAAGATCAAAACGCAAAAGAAATCACCCCTAGTTGATGGCACACGTTACTTATTAGACTTCAGCACTAAAATTGATTTAAAAGCGTTAGCCAATTTTTTGTTAATCGTTAAAACACATGAAAAATTCACGCCGACTCTTACTATTTATTACAGTGCATATTTCGATGAACCCGCGGTAAAAAGTATTTATGAACATCTTGTCATTATATTGAAAAAATATTGTCGAGACATTCAAGTAAGTGCGACACGATTTGAAATTTTAAGCAATTACGAACATGCGAAAATCTTGACTGATTGGAAAGCACCTAAATTTGACTTTGAGTGCCCGGTTATAACGGAAAGCTTACCAGATTTATTTGAACGTGCAGCAGAAAAAGCTCCCTCCTCACTTGCTATCAAGCACAACGAACTTAATGTTAGCTATCAAGAACTTGATCAAGCATCCACATGGCTTGCAATACGTTTGCTAGAACAACATATACAGCCCGGGGATAAAGTTTGCATCCTAATGGAACGTACGCCGGTTCTGATTATGGCCATGCTCGCGATCATGCGGGCGGGCGGCATTTATGTGCCTATCAACCCCAAATATCCCTCAGAACGTATTGAATATGTATTACGAGATTCAAATGCACGGATAGTTATCGTCGATAATGCCGATATATTACCGAATGACTATCTGAAAAACTCCATTGTTTTACCTGATAAATGGGAAGAGTTAAATTATAATAAAAACAATGATAAATCTAAATTACCTCGTGTAACAGTTCAAGATTTGGCTTATATCATCTACACCTCTGGCACCACCGGCAACCCTAAAGGCGTCATGATTAAACATGCCAGTCTTTCCAACCTCATTGCTTGGTACTATGGCTGCTTTGGCTTGAGCACTAAAGATCGCGCATCACAATTCGCCTCACAAGCATTCGATACTTTTCTCTGTGAAACAGTACCCTATTTGGCGAGCGGCGCAAGCATTCACATTATTAACGATAATATAAAATTAACACCACCTGCCTTATTTGAATGGTTAGCCGTGCACGAAATTACAATTGCTGATTTACCCACGGCTTACCTGCAAATATTATTTACCCTACCCTGGCCGTTAATGCCTGCGTTACGTATTGTTAAAGTGGGTGGCGAACGCTTGACACGCTACCCGCATCAGAACTTTTCATTTGATATCTGGAATATCTACGGGCCAACGGAAGATACCATTGAAAGCACATTCATGAAAATTCATAGTGCTGGTGATAAAAGATCACTAGAGAAAAAACATTTTTTACCTTTAATTGGTAAGCCCTTAATAAATTGTTACGCCTATGTGGTAGATAAATACCATCAGCCTGTTCCGCCAGGCATCGCCGGTGAATTATTGTTAGGTGGCATAGACCTTTCTATTGGTTATTTGAATCGTCCTGAATTGACTGATCAGAAATTTATAAATAATGATATTGAGCCACACTTGCCAGGTAAATTATACAAAACGGGCGATTTAGTACGTTGGCAAGAAGATGGTAATTTAGAATATATAGGACGCATAGATCATCAAGTTAAAATACGCGGCTATCGCATTGAATTAGGGGAAATTGAAAAATCATTGACAGAATTTCCTGATGTTAATGAAGTCGTCGTCATTGCAAAAGAAAATGTGCGAAATGAAAAATCGCTTATTGCTTATGTGGTGCCTAATCTGAATAAAGTACGCTATCTTTATCAAGAGCGTTGTTTAATTGCAATAAATAATAATAAATATATAGAAGCGATCAGTGAAGATCTTTCGCAGCAAGGAATGGCTATTTCTAGCATAACTGAAACGATTGCACCTGGCACAAATATAAAAATTAATATTAAACTACCCGGATTAACCGAACAGAAATGGTTACATGGCCAAGTCATTTGGCAGCAAAATAATAGATGTGGCATTCATTTTAACAATGGAACAGCAGACAGAGAATTAGTAAAAAAATCCATTGAATATTTACTGATGACACATAATGTAATGGAAATGATTTTATCAGCCTCAGCAAAAAGAAGTCTAAGCAAAGCCTTAAAAAAACATTTGCCAGAATACATGATCCCCAATACATTTGTTACCTTACTGCAATTTCCTATGACATTTAGCGGAAAAATTGACCTTAAAGCATTGCCACCACCACAAGATTTTGAACAATTATTACAAAAAGAACACATTCAAGCTAAAACACCTACTGAAGAAATTATTTCTGAAATCTGGAGTAGGCTGTTGGACAAACGAGATATTAGTATGTCTGATAACTTTTTTGATTTAGGTGGCAATTCACTAAAAGCTGCAGAACTATCCATCAGCTTACTTAAACAATTCAATATTTCTGTGCCGGTAAATATCTTGTTTGATTTATCGTATATTCCAGTGCTAGCAAAATATATTGATAGTAAGGGGACTTATACCGATGCTGTTAGTGCAACACAAATAGAAATTGAACGTGATCGTATATTACCGGAAAACATTACTCCAACCTGCAAGCTTAGCAAACACCTAGACAAACCAAAAAACATTTTATTAACCGGGGCCGGCGGATTCTTAGGAATTTACTTATTACGCGAATTATTAGCTACCACCGATGCAAAAATTCATTGCTTAGTAAGACGCGGCGAATTTGAAACCGCCGCCAAAAAGATTAATTCAACGATACAGAAATTTGGCTTACAAAATGATATATCGCTTTCAGATAAAAGAATTATCGCTATTGCGAGCGATATTAGCTTGCATAATTTTGGCCTACCTGCCGAGCATTACAACGCACTCCTTGATAAAATTGATTTGATTTACCATTGTGGCGCACAAGTTAATATTATGGCTGCATATTCTAAATTACGTGGTAGCAATGTCACAGGGACATTGGAAATTATTAAATTTGCCACCACACGTGTTGATAAACCAATTCATTATATTTCTACGCTATCTTCTGCGTATATTAAGGATCTATCTGGGGCGCTAACAGAAAGTTTTCCCAGTGAAAAATACAGCGAATTGTTTGGGGGCTATGCAATTAGCAAATGGGTGTCTGAACGACTACTTACCGAGTTAAAAGATCGTGGCTTACCTATTGCTCTTTATCGCTCGGGTTATATTTCTGGTCAATCTGATACGGGCGTAGCAAGCTTAAATGATGCGTTGTTCATGTTGATTAAAGGCTGTATTCAGCTAGGATATGCGCCAGCTATGCATGAGAGAATTACCATTCTGCCAGTGGACATTGTTAGCCAAATTATCACAGGAATTTCCTTGTATAAACCTGCAAAAGCAGCCGTTTATCATATAGATCACCCTACCGGTATTATGTGGACAGATCTTATTGCATGGTTAAATAAATATGGTTACAAAATTAAAACGATTTCGCTGCAAGAATGGCAGAAAAAATTGGTAAATATTTCGCATGATAATGCACTTTTCCCGTTTTTACCGTATTATCTTGCGATGCCCAAAGACTATCATTCGCCAGATGTAAGCACTACTGAGGCAACAAGAATTCTGAATGAAATTCAAATTCCCTACCCGGCTATCAATGATCAACTGCTAAATATTTATTTTGATTATATGCAGTCAGTGGGGTTTTTACCGCGGATTAAAGAAAAGATCACCCGTAGCCCGGATTAATTTTTTCTAGGTGATACGTTTGATTGATCTACTTCACTATCACTATCCATCTCTGGTTTAGCAGCCTCTTTTTTTATTAAATATTCTCTTTTAACCATCTGGCCGGATTGCTTTGCTTGTAACGCTGGATTATCCTTTATTTGTTCATGAATGGCTTTCAAACGATCATTAGCAACATTGAGAACCTGCGCTATAAGCGCACTGTGTACGGTAGGGTCTGCTGCAACAGGAAGTTGATCCAACCCCTGCTTTAGTGCCAATAAATTTTTATAATCAACACAGCTTAATGCATTTGTTAATCGTTTATATAATTGTTTTTCATCCAACGGAAGATCAATTGACTTGTCATTATCAATAAAGCCCATTGCTTGCAGATGTGCATGCTCAATTCTTTTCAATAAATGGGAGTCAGATTGAGCTTCGAGTAAATAGTTAGGATAAATATTGGTAGCAATTTTATTAAATTCAGCCAGTAAAATATTTGAATAGGTACAAGATGCTTCCAGGCCCATCCCCATTCGTTCAAGATAACAAGAGATATCAACCCCTACGTCATCAGTAAATACTATATTATTATCTGCTACTCTATCTTTTCTATCTAATAAGTAACCAAGTAAAACAGCCTTGTTATTATCTAGTAGACCTTGGCCATCATCCATCCTAGACTCTTCGATTTTATTAATTATCTTGTCGTGATCGAGATCAACTTCATTAATGCGATTTACATTACTCATTTTATTCTTATAGTCTATTAAGAATAAATTAAGATAACCCCACTCATTTAAAAATGAAGTATTTTTTACAATATATTCATCGCTCAATTTGGCGGCTGTTATTGCACTTGCCAATATCATCTCGCTGAATGATGGACGTTCCTCTGGGTTTTCGCTTTTAGCATATTCTAGTCGTACAGCTACCTGATCAATAAGACGTATTATCGCACCAACTTGAGCGTAGAGTACTCGGTAAATATTTTCGTTATAACCTACCTGTTCTTCATCTGGTTTATTAGGATCATAGAAGGCATCATTAATATCATAGATATCTTTTTCAAAAAAAATATCATTACGCTCTAGGCTAAACCTATTCTGCGAATTATAAAACTTTTCTGTTTCTGGATTTATTTCACTTATCGTTCCATTTGCCTTCATCGCCTCGACCAGGCCATCAATCATAGCTTTATCATTCTCGCTATTTTCTTTCTCTTTCTCGGTTGCGATCGATTTATGATAATAATTTAATAAATTAGTAAGGGACTGCTTAATTATCTGTGCTTGAGTTTCTATTTTATTAAAATCATTATTTTTCGGCACAGCACACCTCCGACTTTTTTAATTGTCTATACTTAAGTATAGCAGTTAATAAAAAGCAGGAAGTGAGGGTAAATTGTTGAATATTAATGGTTTTTTAAGAATTTAATAAACGCATCTTCATCTAAAATTGGGATGCCTAGTTCGCGTGCTTTATCGTACTTAGACCCTGGATCTGCACCGACAACAACATAAGATGTTTTAGCTGACACACTGCCAGCCACTTTAGCGCCTAAACGCTCTAAGCTCTCTTTAGCTCCATCGCGAGACAAGCTAGCGAGTGTGCCTGTAATAACAAATGTTTTACCTGCAAATGGCAAATTTTTAGTTTCTGCAATAGCTGGCCAATGGATACCAGCGGCTAATAATTTGGCGATAACTTTCTTATTATGTGCTTCACGAAAAAAGTGCGCGATGTGTGCTGCTACAACAGGGCCAATATCAGGTACGGTTTGCAATTCTTCTTCTGATGCTGTTTGTAACGCATCCAGCGTACGGAAATGCGTAGCCAGTAATTTTGCTGTTGCTTCCCCTACTTCACGTATACCAAGCGAATATAAAAATCGGGCGAATGTTGTCGCTTTTGATTTTTCAATTTCTTGCAATAAATTTTCAGCAGATTTACTGCCCATGCGATCTAAATCTTCAACTTGTTTTTGTTTAAGATGATAAACATCAGCAACTGAGGCAATTAAATCAGCATCAACGAGTTGCTCAACTAATTTCTCGCCTAAGCCTTCAATATTCAATGCGCGTCGTGATGCAAAATGTCGAATCGCTTCTTTACGCTGCGCGGGGCAAAACAAACCGCCAGTACAACGCGCAATCGCTTCATCTTCTATTTGCTCGATAGCGGAATGACAAACAGGACAATCTTTTGGTAACAAAATAGCTTTTACCTGATTAGTGCGTTTAGCCTCTAATACCTTCACCACTTCCGGTATCACATCACCTGCACGGCGGATAATAACCGTATCACCCACATGAATATCTTTGCGCTTAACTTCATCCATATTATGTAGCGTGGCATTACTGACCGTGACGCCACTTACATGCACAGGCTTCAAACGCGCAACGGGTGTTAATGCACCAGTACGTCCTACTTGAAATTCAACCGCCTCGATAACCGTCTGCGCTTCTTCTGCAGGGAATTTATGCGCAATAGCCCAGCGTGGTGCGCGGCTCACAAACCCTAACTCTTCCTGCTCAGCAAATGAATTCACTTTATAAACGACACCATCTATTTCAAACGGTAATTTTTCACGTTCAGCACCAATTTTTTTATAGTACTGCATGCACTCATCTAAGCCATGCACGACTTTAATATAAGACGAAACCGGTAAGCCTAATTCTGCCAACCAGGCCAGCATGTCGCCTTGAGTTTTAGGTAAAGCGTTTTGCGGTGAAACATCGCCATAACCATAACAGTAAAATTCTAAAGGACGCGATGCAGTAATGCGTGAATCGAGCTGACGTAAACTACCTGCTGCTGCATTACGAGGATTTGCGAAAGTCTTGTCACCCTTTTTCGCGGCTTCTTGATTAAGATGCTGAAAACCTTTTTTGGATATAAATATTTCGCCACGTACTTCCAACACTTTTGGTATATGTTTACCACGTAAATGTAGGGGTATCGCGCGAATCGTTTTAATATTTTGCGTCACGTCTTCGCCAGTCGAGCCATCACCACGCGTACCTGCTTGCACTAGCATCCCGTTTTCGTAACGGATACTCACAGCCGTACCATCCATTTTCGGCTCACAGCAGTAGGCTATATTAGTCGTAACGCCTAATCGTTCGTGAATACGCTTATCAAACGCTTCTACATCTTCTGGAGCAAAGGCGTTATCGATAGAAAGCATGGGTTTGCTATGTTGTACTTGCGTGAATTCTTTGAGTGGCTTGCCGCCAACGCGTTGCGTAGGAGAATCAGGGGTGTGTAATTCAGGGTGTTGTTCTTCGAGTGCTTTTAGTTCGCTGAATAATCGATCGTATTCTGGGTCGGACGCAATAGGCTCATCGAGGACGTAATAATGATAATCATAGTCCTCGATAAGCTCTCGAAGTTTAGCAATTCGGTTTTTCAATCTACGCCCCAGCTAAATCAATTGCCTTAGCGATATCAACGCTAACCAAACGTGAAACGCCTGGCTCATTCATTGTTACACCAATTAAATGCTCACCCATCTCAATCGAGATTTTATTGTGGCTGATGAAAATAAATTGGGTTTTATCTGCCATTGCCTTCACCAAATTCGTAAAGCGCACCACGTTAGCATCGTCTAACGCGGCGTCGACTTCGTCCAGCATGCAGAAAGGTGCTGGGTTTAAATGGAAAATCGAGAAGATGAGTGCAATTGCGGTTAAGGATTTTTCACCGCCTGATAGCAAGTAAATAGAGGAATTACGTTTACCCGGTGGGCACGCCATCATGGTAATACCGGCGGTCAATAAATCGTCGCCAGTCAATTCCAAATACGCTTTACCACCACCAAAAATAGTTGGGAATAATTCCTGGAAACGATTGTTAACGGTATCGTATGTTTCCTTGAAACGCGCACGGGTTTCACGGTCAATTTTAGCAATCGCTTCTTCAAGCGTTGTTAAACCGCCATTTAAATCTTCCATTTGCTTATCTAAATACTGTTTACGCTCAGAACAAGTCGCGTATTCTTCAATGGCTACTAGATTAATAGGCCCTAAGCGATTAATGCGCTGTACTACTTGATCTAATTTCTCTTGCCACTCGTCCACGCTGATTTCTTGTGGCATATCTTTCAATACATCTTCCAGCGTAAATTCTGTTTCCTTAATTTGTTCTGCGACCGTTTCCGCTTTAATTTTCAAGCCTTGCATTTCCACACGCAAGGTTTCAAGCTTACTACGTACTTTGTTAAGATCACGCTCAATGGTCTGACGCGCAGTTTCTAAATTACGGAAATCTTGATCTAAGGTTTCAACGCTCGCTCTAGCTGAATTTAATTCAGACTCGATACTAACGTGTCTATCCAAGGTCTTGGTGAGTGTTTTCTTTAAGTTTTCGATGTTTGGCATCGAACTTAATTCGCCCTGCAGCGTCATTCTGCGCTCATTAAATTGCGCTAATTGGTTCTGCATGCGTGTAATAGTTTGCACTAAGGACGTTTTTTGTGATTTCGCTGTTTCTAAACGCAATTGCAATTCATGTTTGCGTTCTTTTTTCTGGTTCGCGGTTTCACGCGTTGTATTCAATTGTAAACGCATTTCATCGCGCTCTTTGGTTAACGCATCGCGTACATTTGCTTGCGCTTCCAAATTGCTCATAGCTTGCTGCCATACTTCTTTGGCTTCCGCTAAGCTAGTTTGCGCCTGGCCAAATTGCGTAATGCAATCTTGTTGTTCGCGTAAGAAACGTTCTGCTTGTAATTTTAATTCATTCAAACGTTCGCGTTTTGCTTTTTCATGCGCATTAACTTGCGCAGATTGTGCCTGCATTTGATTGTAAGATTGTTGCAATTGTTCGCGTTCTTGCTCTAATTCTTGCAATCTATCGCGGCGTTCATTGATATTCTTTTCAAGCTCGGCTTGGGTTTTTTCCAATTCTTCAATTTGCGATACAAGTTTTTTCAACTCTTGTTCACGTTGGAACACGCCTGCAGCCGGATCTTTTTCGCGTAATATTTTCAACCATGAGCGATTCAACCACACACCATCGCGTGTGACGATCGATTCATTGTCGTCTAACGATGCGCACATCTTTAGCGCTTCTTCCAGTGTATCAGCAACATAGATACCTGAGAGTAACGCATCAACCGGCAGTGACGATTTAATCACTTGTTGTAAGGATTTGTACTTAGCTGTTGCATCTTTATCTGCTGTATGTGTTGAAGCGAATACGCATAAATTACCTGATTTTAATTCTTCAATATGCGCAGTAACGTCGGTTAATTTATCCACGCAAATGGCTTGTAAACAAAAGCCAAGCACTTTCTCAACGGCAAATTCCCAACCTGCTTCTACTTCAATATGCTGTGCTAAGCGTGGTTTGTCATTCAGATTATGTTTAACCGCCCATGGCGCAACTGAATTGTCGCGTTGCCCTAATGCGGTTTGCTGTAACGCTTCTAATGATGCTTGTTGGCCGCGTAAACGCTGTGCTTCGCTACGTACATGATCCAACCGTGTGTTCGATTCTTGTTGCACGTTACGCAAGGTGGTAATTTCCTGGCGCACATCTACTAAATGTTTATTTTTGTCTTCAAGTTGCTCAGCGAATTCGTACGACTTCTTGGATAATTCTTCAATTTCGCTAGTCAGTTCATTTAAATTGAAGCGACCTTGATCTTGATGTAATTGATCTTGACGACGTTGTAATGAAGTACATGTTTGTTCAAGATGCTGGATGCGTGTTTTTTCGACTTGTGCCGTTTGCGCGGTTTTAGCGCTCGCATCGTTGAATTCATCCCAACGTGTTTGCCACTCTTGCATCGCTTCTTCAGCAGTGCTTAATTCATTGCGTGAAGAATCCGATTCGCGTTCAATCGCAGTTAATTGTGGCTCTAATGATTGAACTTCGTGTGCTAATTCGCGTGATTGTTCTTCTGATTCATCAATTTGTTCTTTGGTCTGATTGTAGTCGTTTTCAGTTTGAGCTAAATCATTTTCCCACTGTGTTTTGCGCTCTTGATGATGCAAAATATCTTGTTCAATGCGTGTAATTTCGTTACCCACCGCATAATAACGGCGTTGCACTTCTTGGAATGCATCTTGCGCTACGCGTTGTTCGTGACGTAACTCTTCAAGGGAGCGATCGGTACCGCTTAATTCGCTCTGACGCCCTTCTAACGCGGTTTCTTCGCGCTGTATTTGCAAGGTATAGTCAACTAACTTGGTATCGTAATTGCGCCATTGAATGCCATACAACTCTGCACGTAACACGCGCTCTTGTTGCTTTAAGACTTTAAATTTTTCTGCCACATTCGCTTGATGCTTGAGGTGGCTAAGTTGTTTATCTAACTCAAGGCATAAATCGTTAACGCGAGCGAGGTTTTCTTTGGTGTGGTTAATGCGTAATTCGGTTTCGTGACGACGTTCTTTATATTTAGAAATACCGGCAGCTTCTTCGATATAGGTGCGCAAATCATCTGGTTTCGCTTCAATCACGCGACTGATCATGTTTTGGCCAATAATTGAATAGCTACGCGGGCCTAAGCCAGTACCTAAAAAGATATCGACCATGTCGCGTTTACGGCAGCGCACGCCGTTTAAGTAATAGGTGGAATCTGAATCGCGATTAATCGTACGTTTAACTGACACTTCATTGTATTTGGCATACTCGCCGCCAATCATACCGCTGCTATTGTCGAATATCAGCTCGACAGAGGCTTGGCCAACGGGTTTACGGCCGTTGGAGCCGTTAAAAATCACGTCCGTCAACGATTCGCCACGGAGGTATTTAGGCGAACTTTCGCCCATTACCCACGTCGCAGCATCAATAATATTCGATTTACCGCAACCATTGGGGCCGACAACGGCGATCAATTTGCTGGGTAATTCGATAGTGGTTGGGTCAACGAATGACTTAAATCCTGATATTTTGATCTTGCTGAGTTGCATAGCCAAATCCCTAATAAACGTTGGGGTTATTATGCCAGCAAATTAACCAATTTTCACGCGCGACGATTGGTTAATTTGGATTAATTTGGGTTGATTGGAAGATTCTGAAAGCGTATGGAGAGCTGTCTGTATGCTATCTTGGGGACGTACATCCATGTACTCGCACTCCTTTCCTTCCTTGGATCGTGACGCCCCCGCGATAGCATACAGACAGCTCTCCATACGCTTTCAGAATCACCCACCATTGGTGTCCTATTCATGACGTAAAGCTGTGAATTACGGTATAATTTATAGATGGAAACCTCTCCAACCAAAGGATTACCGTTAATGATTGCAGGGATAGGGATCATCTTATCCGTTGCTGTTTCTTTTTTGATCTATTATAACCTCAAAGAATACAATGCGTTTCTTGATGAATTGCAGCCCTACCTTCCCTGGGTGGTATTAGCGGTCGGTTTGGCCATTTCATTGCTATTAACCATGGTGGTTAGAATGACGCAAACGGCGCGGGTGCGCACTGTCTCACTCAATGTAGCAAATGAGAATCTGCAGAAAGAAATTGTAGAACGCATGAGTGCGGAAGAAACCAAGCAGAAATTAGAAGTTGCGTTATTGCAGGGTCAAAAGCTGCAAGCGATGGGTAATTTAGCAGGTGGTATTGCGCATGATTTTAATAATTTGCTGTATGCCATTATTGGATATGTGCAAATGGCTCGGGAAGATGTAGATAAGGAGACGCCGGTATATGCGAACCTAGGGAAAGTGTTAGAGGCATCGCAGCGCGGGCAAGAATTGGTTTCGCGTATTTTGTCTTTTAGTCGCCGCCAACATCATCAATTTAGCCCTCTCAATCTTGAAACAACAATTGATGCGGCGTTATCGCTATTACGCCCCACTATTCCAGCAAGTGTCATGATTAATTTTGCAAGCACAGCAGCCACACCAGAGATTCTCGGTAATCAAACGCAATTGCATCAAGTATTGGTTAATTTAATCAATAATGCGGTCGATGCGATGGATGGTGAAGGTAATATCGACATTAATTTAACAGAATTATCCCCAAACGATCCGTATTTAAAGCAGTTTCCTGAAATTAAGAAACAGGTATATAGTAAAATAGAAGTGCGCGATAATGGACATGGAATGGATAAGCATACGATGGAACGCATATTCGATCCGTTCTTTACCACCAAAGAGGTTGGTAAAGGCACCGGTTTAGGATTGTCGATTGTGCATAGCATCATTAAAGAACATGCGGGTGAAATTTCCGTAGCGAGTCAGTTAGGCATTGGAACGAGTTTCACTATAATATTACCAGAGCATAACACGGCAAATTAAAGGAGAGTGTGTGATGGCAAAAATATTGCTGGTTGAAGATGACAATTTGGTGCGTGACATGTTAACGCAAGTGTTACAACGCGCATCGCATACTGTCACCACTGCCACTAACGGTGAGGAAGCAACTGATATGCTACGCACTGAATCACCGGATATTATGATTACCGATATCATCATGCCAAAGAAAAGTGGTATTACACTTATCTCTGAAGTAAAGAACCGTCATCCGAATTTGGAAATTATCGCGATTTCAGGTGGTGGTCGTTTAGACCCAACAGGTTATCTAGATTTATCCGAATCATTAGGCGCATCAGTGTCGTTTGAAAAACCGATCGACAATAATGCGCTGTTAATGGCTATTGACCTTTTACTCCATGGCCGAGGCGCGCACTAGGTGTTGTTTGTAACTCCATACTCTTCTTTCGCGGGCTTTTTCTAGTTGTTACATTACTTGATGCACTTACCTTACTAAACAAGCCGGCTTCCGTAGGTTTACTTTCTTTTTTATTTTTCTTGTAAGGCGAATCAAATTCAGATTCTGACAAGGTTAAATCGTTTGATTTATCTTTAAACGGGGTAAAACTAAAACTGCCCGCTAAAATCAGCATCGAGCCCGGTTCTAAATCACCTTTTCCAAGACTTGGATTAATAACAACCATAGATTCACTCGGATTATTTATATAACCATCATCATGGCCATTAATATGTTTGCCAAAGATACAATTTTTTACGTTTACAGGAAAATGCTCCCTGTTCCATGCGATATAATTAACTGGATGAGGCTTACCTTCAGCATGCTTTAACATTTCCAATACCGCGTGTTTATTCCCAGTTAGTAACTTTTTCTGAAAAGCTTTATTCAATTCCACATTGATAGTTCGTTCTAATAATTTTTCTCGGTTACTGTTCATTGGCTTTGTTAAATCAAACCTAATTCCAAAAGAGTCAAAGAAGTCTTTTATAACAACTGCATCCTGGGGAACATCTTTATCTTCTTCACGATCTTCGTCTGCAATAATACTTGCGTGTGTTGCTGACACTAAAATGCCTTTATCTTTATCTCTAAAAACTTCCATTAAATAGTAATTTGGAACGTAATAGTTACGTGTAAAATCGACAATATATTCCTTGGAAATTGCGCCCCATTCCATCATCCAGCCCATATCATGCAATGACTTATTAGTAGTCCCAGTCAGCTGCGTAAGTGTGTCAAAATAATATCCTTCAGCATTAGCAGTGTTTTTTTCACTTTCATACGCCTCTAAATTACATAAATTATAATCTTTATCTAATCGAATAGCGTATTTTGAAGGCTCCAAATTATACAATAATACTGCCGCAATAAAATCGAGAGGATGATTGGAATGTTTAGACTTAAAATTGCAACCTTTTTTTAGCAAGTTAAGCATGAATACAATCATGTGATGATCACCACCACGTCCTCTATCGGCGAGGTTGTCACCAATCGATCTTAGCAAGCTGACTTTGTCGATCACTTGCATCTTGTCCATAATGCGACAATATTTTTCAAAGTTTTTTGTTTGAATCTTGATAAAATCTTTAGGCGACATCATCACCTTCTCACCGTTCATATCAATAACATTTATCTTACCGGTGACTTTATAATTTTCTCTGTCATCATAAAGCATTTTGATGAATTCTTGAGGCGAGGTCATTCTACACATTTTATAAATATCGACGAAATCACTTTCATTTTCTAATTTGACAAAACCAAGCACAATTGCATGTCCAAGCAAATTCAATGTATTCGCGTGGGCATCGCCAGAGTAAAAATACTTACCTGAGTGATCAGTGGTATATTTAAGTTTTGCCAATGTTTCGGCTTTAATCACGGTAGGATGTTTATCAAAAACGAAATCGTTAAGCTTAAACAACTTAACTGCGGGCGATTTTGGTGGCAATGATTGACCTGATTGTGACATTTTAACACCCTCGTCTATATATTACTTTTTTGAGTTGCTAAATCTCGATTCGGAACTAGATTCATTGATTGGTGTGTTTTCTGAATTTTCATTTAAATCATTTAGTTTATTTAAATCAAACTTCGGAATATTTTCTGAGGTTAGCCTACTTACATTTATTTTTCTTAATATTGTTAGCATTTTATCTTTTTGATCGATTCCCAATAAGTGATGATTGTAGGCTCCTGGAGAAACACAAAGGGTGAATGCTTTGTTTTCGTCTACTCTTCTTTTAACAACTATATTGCGCTTTTCAGTTTCCTGAAAAAAATTAAACTTAGATTTCGCGCCACCAGGATAAATAGTTGCCGCCACACCAACGACAGCACTTTTGGGATGTGTTTCTTTTAATATTTCATGAACCTTCTCAACGTAGCTTTTTACCTTATTACCTTGCATGTCTTGAGTGGAACCTGTATTACATGCCCATGGCATAACAAGCGGTGTAGAATTGACAGACAAGCCCATTGCACTCAAGTTTTGGGCCAAATCAAAAGGATCAAGCGTGAATGGTCCCACTCCAATTACATCCGTATTGCCATGTGAAGGGATAATAAGAATGTCGTCAGCTTTCAATTCTGATAAATGATTTTTTACACTTTCTTCATTCTCAGGATAATTTAAAATTTCAATGTCATAATTTATTTGATCTGAATTAATTTTATTATGAAGCTCAATTTTTTTCTTCAGTTTTACTTTGAGATGCTCATTCCAGGTTTTTATTTGATTTACATGCTCTCTATAAGCATTAAATGAGGCATATTTTTTGCCTTTGTCATAACCGAGTAACAGCCCGTATAAGGAATTACGGAAATTATAATTTAATTTCCTAGCCAAAGGATTAAACGCTTCCTCACCCAGATCGGGAAATGGAAAATAAATGATAATCTTTGGCGTATTTCGATGCATGCACAATCTCGTTTTTAAGATATTTATTCTACGCAAGATTTTATCAGCTTAGATGGTAATGGTCAATAATTGAGCATAAATAATACTACTATATAACCTATTGATTAATTGATGTTTATTTGAATGGCACCCAGTTTGGCTGTATCAAATGCTTCTGTGCCAAGCTTTTTATAGCTTTCTATTATGTCTGGGTGAGGGAAATGATAGCGGTTATGGTAGCCTGTTGCATAGAGCACATAGCGGGGATACACAGCATTTATAAAGCTCGCCAAGCCGGAGGTATGACTGCCATGATGCGGCGCAACCAAGGTCGTTGCGCGTAGTTTAGCACCCCGCTCCAATAAAGTTGTTTCGGCAAATTGTTCGATGTCACCAGGGATTAATACACTTTGGTTTTTGGCATCGACGCGTAACACACAAGAACTGTCATTATCTAAATGTAACGTATCGGGAAAGGGATAAATAAAACTAAAACTGACACCATCCCACTGCCAGTGTTGCCCGGCTAAACATAGCGCTGCTACATTTTTCGGAAATTTTTCCGGCACGCTGGTGGCGATTTGTTTGACGGACATGTCGCGTAGAATATCAGCTGCACCACCGATGTGATCCATATCACCGTGACTAATAACGAACATATCAATTTTTTTCACAAATTGTGTGCGCAAGAATGGCACGACGACGGTGGGTGTAGGTGGTCCTGCGTCAAATACAAGTGTGTGATGGCGTGTTTGCACAACGGCTGACAAGCCCTGCCCTACATCGAGTAATGTTAATTTTGCTTCGCCTGCGTTCAGCAAAGCCGGCTTAAATAATATTAATGGCAAGAACCAAATACTCGCTAGCCAACGCGCGGGGAATTTTAACGGAGTAATTAATAATAAAACACCACATAAAGTTATTATAAAGATAAGCATGCTTGGCATTGCTTGCGTCCAAGTGGCAAATTCATAATGAGAGAACCATGTTAAAACCTTCCATAACAATACTAAGCCTTTATCTGCCAGCATTAGCAACACATCGCCCAATGCGGGGATGATAAAAATAAACAGTGTGCCCAGTAAACAAAACGGCAAAATTAAAAAACCTAACCATGGAATGGCGATACTGTTTGCAATGAATGAAGTAAGCGAGCATTCTTGAAAAAATAATAGTGATAAAGGTATCAAACCGAAACCTATTACCCACTGCACTCTGCCGTATTTGTGCCAGAAAACCGTCAACCAATGCCACTGCGCTGTCATCCCGCGCGGCTTCTGGCGCGGGATCCAGCGACTTTTAATAATGCTTTGGTATTTAACATCTTTAACCACACTGGATCCCGCGCCAGAAGCCGCGCGGGATGACAGCGCATTGACATGTGCAACCCTTCCACTTGTGCCAAAAATAATCAACCCAATTGTCCCAAATGACAGCCAAAAACTTTCTGAGAATATTGAAAATGGATTTATTATTAATACCACCAACATCGCAATCATCAACACCAACCACGAATTAAATTTGCGGCGTGATAACACTGCTAAGGTGTACACACTTAGCATGATACATGCGCGTTGCGCAGGAATAGCAAAACCCGACAACGAACCATATACCCACGCAATGAGTAACGCAGCACATGCAGCGGCTTCTTGAGCGGGTAATTTTAATAGTAACTTAGATTTTAATCGCCACAGTTTATTTACTAATAAGTAAAACACGCCTGCAACCATCCCAATATGCAAACCACCAATTGCCATCAAATGATTCGTGCCTGTGTGTCGCAACACTTGCCATTGTTCTTGAGGAATATCTGCACGCTCGCCAATCGCTAATGCAATGAGCCAGTGTGCAGTGTTTGAATGCGGTAAGTGCTGTAATAATTGGGTTTGGATGTGCTGGCGGATTTGGTCAATGGGATGAATATACCAATGATGAGTTAATTTCTTGTTATGTGGTGATTTGATCACACTGCCAGTTGCACCTAATCCATGCTGCAACGCCCAACTTTCATAATCAAAACTTCCAGGATTGTGCGCACCATGAATGCGTTTTAATTTCACGTTTAATTGCCACTCATCTCCTACTTGTAAATTTGGCAGTGCACCTCGCCAGTTTAAACGTATTAATCTGCTGGGATGATGGAGATGGAAATTGAAAGTTTGGTTTTTGATGGGGATGGAGACAATTTCGCCGGTAATTTCTTGGGGTTTGTCTTCTTGGTTGAGAGGGAGAAGCCACGTAGTAGCATTGTATTTGTACCAGAAAAAACCTGCTGCTAAAAATAATATTATGTAAATGATACGTTTTGATTGCATATTTATTTCCATTAAATGTTGTTTGCTGCTGCGCACTTATTTTTTGTGATATTCAACCGCTGTGGTGGTCATGTACACTGAAGTAGAAATATAAACTGGTGCAGAGATATGTAGCCCGTACACCCCTGAGTTCATCGAAGGGTATGTGTACGGGGGTAACGCGGAATTATTTTTTGCTAATTAACGCTTTCTAACTTTCCTTCAACAATTTTCAACACACGGCCAGCGCGTTTTGCGATATTGGCATCATGTGTCACCATCACCACACTGGTTTTTCGGGCGGCTTGTAAATCAAAAAATAATTGCAGAACGCGGTCAGCATTCGCAGGGTCTAAATTGCCAGTCGGCTCATCCGCTAACACGCACAACGGATCTGCAACCAACGCACGCGCAATCGCAACACGCTGCCGTTCACCACCAGATAACTGACCCAAGCGATGATCTAAACGATGTTCTAAACCCACCTGCTTCAACAAATGCTCCGCTTTATCATAAATCAGGCTAGTATTTTCACCGCGAATTAACAATGGCATTCCCACGTTTTCCAATGCAGAAAATTCCGGTAATAAATGATGAAACTGATAAACAAAACCTAAACTTTCATTACGCAACTTACATTTATCTTTTTCATTTAGCGCGTAAATATTCTTACCATTAATCAACACGCGCCCAGACGTAGGTTTATCTAAACCTCCAAGCAAATGCAAAAATGTACTCTTACCAGAACCCGATGTGCCAATAATCGCGACCATCTCGCCCGCAGCAATGTCCAAATCCATGTGACGCAACACTTCAATCGTTGCAGCACCATCTGTATAAGAACGCATTAAACCATGACACGCGATAACAGGATTATTCATAACGTAATGCCTCCACAGGATCCAGACGCGAAGCGCGCCAAGCTGGATAAATTGTTGCTAGCAAACTTAATACCAACGCTAACACTGCCACTTTTACCACATCTGACACGAAAATTTCGGAGGGTAAATAATTCACGAAATACACATTGGATGACATCAACTGCACATTAAATAAATATTCAATACCCTTAAATAACGGCGTCACATTCCACGCGAGCAATACACCGCCAATAACACCTAACAACGTACCAATAACACCTACCAGTCCACCTTGAATAATGAAAATACTCATGATCATACGTGGTGTCGCACCAAAGGTACGTAAAATCGCAATGTCCGCTTGTTTTTCATTTACCACCATCACCAAAGTAGCAACTAAGTTAAATGCCGCAACTGCGATAATTAACAACAGCATTAAAAACATCATGGTTTTTTCTAATTGCACCGCATGGAAAAATTCATCAAATTGATTTGCCCAAGTGGTAATCACGGTAGAGCTATTTAGCTCGTCACGTAACTGATCAGCAAATGCAGGCGCCCCATAAACATTTTGCACGCCCATATGTAATCCTGTGACATTTTGGCCTAGCCCAAATACTTTTTGCGCATCGTTTAAATTGATAAATGCCAAACCTTTATCAAAACCAAACCCTGTGCCTGCGTGGAATAAACCAACCACGGTGAAGCGTTTAAAGCGTGGCAAAACACCCGCTGGCGTCAACGATACTTGCTGTGTGACTACCGTAACTTTATCACCCATGCCTACACCTAAGGCATTCGCCAATTCAACACCCAACACAATACCAAAACTACCGGGCTTTAAATTTGAGAGCTCACCTTGCGCCATTTTATCGCCAATTTCCGTAACATTTGTTTCTTCCTCTGGCAAAATACCATTGATTAATGATGGCTGCGATGAGCCACCATAACTTAACAACACTTCGCCCGTTACAAACGGCGCCGAGCCAGTAATGAATGGATATTCTTTCAATGTTTTTTGCACATCTTGCCAACCTGCTACATAACCCGTGTTCGTACTAATTGTCATCGCTGGCACCACGCTAAATACGCGTGAGCGAATTTCTTTATCAAAACCATTCATTACCGATAACACGGTAATCAATACCGTCACACCTAGCGCGATACCAATCATCGACACCAGCGAAATAAACGAAATAAAACTATTTCGTCGCTTAGCGCGCGTATAACGCAACCCAATAAAAAGCGCAGCGGGATTAAACATAAGTTTTTTCCGCTCCTGTGAATAAAGTGTAGAAGTTTTCTGTTGTTCTTCGGCCAAATTCTTCAAGTGATATTCCTCTCATGTTGGCGATAAATTCTGCAGTGTGGCGAACATAGCCTGGTTCATTGGCTTTGCCGCGGTGTGGTGTGGGCGCGAGATACGGTGCATCGGTTTCAATTAATATTCGATCAAGCGGTACTTTGCTCGCGGTGTCTTGGATAATACTGGCATTCTTAAAAGTGACAACACCGGAGAAGGAAATATAAAATCCCATCGCGATAGCTTGCTGTGCCGCTTCCCAATCACCGGAGAAGCAATGCATCACACCGCGTACTTGCTCAGCTTGTTCGGCACGTAAGATATCGAGCGTATCTTGCATTGCATCACGTGTATGGATGATGAGCGGTTTTTTTAATTCGCGCGCAGCTTTAATATGCGTGCGAAATCGCTCGCGTTGCCAATCAAGATCGCCAGTGGAACGAAAATAATCTAAACCCGTTTCCCCTACTGCTATCACTTTAGGATTCGTGCCGTGTTTTAGCAACACATCATGCAGGTTTTCGACTGGTTCATCTTCATTGGGATGCAAGCCGATAGAGGCGCTCACAAAAGGATATTGTTCGGCGGTAGCTAATAAAGTCGGGAATTCATCTAATCTTACGCACACATTTAAAAAATGACAAACGCCACTTTCACGCGCGCGTTCAATAACATCGCTTACCGCTCCGGCCGAGGCAGGATCTAGCATATCTAAATGGCAATGCGAATCGACAAGAGTGATAGTCATACCGTCAACTCCCGCCAGCGCATCAGCATCGATTCCACCGCTAATTGCTTATTAAAATTAATACCGACTAACACTTGATTACGTAATTGCTGCAAATATTCCATCATACCAACGCAACGTCCAGCGGGAATTTTTTCCTGCAGCGTATGCAGTTGTTGCTGATAATCCATGCTCATCGCTTGATCGGCACCTAATTTTAAGCGCAGCACATCCACCATAAAACTTAAGAAATAATCGATTAATTGTAACAATTCAATTTCATCAAACTCACCAGCGAGCGCTACCGGATTTAACTCCGCGCGCTTACATAATGCATCGTAGAGCATTTTACGAGGTGCCAGCGCTTCATCTTCTGCTAATTGTAGTGCTTTCAATGGCGCGCCATGCGCAATATTTAATAATAACTCTGGTGTGGTTTTAGAATTTTTTAATTGCACTTTCAACCATTGCAAAGACGCATCCCTATTAGGTCGTGGAAACACGATACGCTGACAACGACTAATAATGGTAGCGGGTAAACGCCCCGCTTGATCGCTGATTAAAATTAATAAAGAACCTGGCGCCGGCTCTTCTAAGGTTTTTAATAGCGCATTTGCAGCGCTGGTATTCATGTTATTCGCTTGTTGAATAATCACAATACGACGGCTGCCAATCAATGCGGTGTGTTGGGTAAATTCGCTGATTTCACGCACTTGATCCACTTTGATAGCCGCGCCTGCTTTTTCTGGGGCAATAATTATTTTATTAGGATGCGCATTACCAGCAATCATGTGACAAGCATGACATTCGCCACATGCTATCTCTTTCACATTCGTACACAACAATGCATTCGCAAAACTATCCGCAAAACTAGACTTTCCTGTCCCAGCAATACCTGCAAACAACAACGCGTGCGGCAAACGGTTCGCAAGATGCGCGCCCCAAAGCTGTTCCCATTGTGCTTGTTGCCAGGCATAAGGCTTCACGCAGCTGCCCTCGTCATAAATTCTTGCAGACAAGATTTAATTTGATTTTGCACTTGCTCCAACATCAAGCTTGCATCAATGACTTTAATACGTGCCGGATCGGCTTTCGCCCGTGCTAAATATTCATTACGCACACGCTCAAAAAAATCTATTTTTTCTTGCTCGATACGATCACGCTCTGCATTGCGTTTTACAGCGCGCGCAAAACCCTTTTCTGCGGGGATATCTAATAACAGAGTTAAATCCGGATAATTTTTTCCAACAACAATTTTGTCTACTTCAGCTATACGCTGCGCATCAATCCCGCGCCCTGCTCCTTGATAAGCGTAACTCGCATCAACATAACGATCGCTCACGACCCATTTACCTGCAGCCAAGGCTGGTTCAATTAAAGCTGCAATATGTTGCGCACGACCAGCAAACATCAGTAGCAACTCTGTGGCGGGTTGCATACGTTCATTCGTCGTGGTGTGTAGCAATACTTTGCGGATTTCTTCTGCGATTTCTGTGCCGCCTGGCTCGCGCGTTGTAACAACCTCACAGCCCGCATTTTGCAAAAACTCGCATACAAATTTTAACGCGGTACTTTTTCCAGCACCCTCGGTGCCTTCTAGCGTAATAAATTTTCCGCGCGTCATGATTTGTTTTTCCCTGCTGCAATAGCAGCGCTCACAGCTGTTTGATGATCCGCTAAGTTTTTAGAGAATTGATGGCTACCATCGCCACGCGCAACATAATATAAATAATCCGTCGTCGCTGGATGCAGCGCCGCTTCAATTGAGGCCATTCCAGGCGTTGAGATAGGTGTTGGTGGCAAGCCTTTGTGTACATAAGTATTATACGGCGTATTTTCTAGCAAATCTTTTTTATGAATTTTGCCATCATAACGCAAGCCCAAACCATAAATCACCGTTGCATCAATTTGTAATAACATATTTTTATTTAGACGATTTAATATCACAGCACTAATGATGGGTCGCTCTATATCTAAATAACCCTCTTTTTCAATCATCGATGCCGCAATCAATGCTTGATACTTATCTTTGTACGGTAAATTTTGCACGCGTTTCGCCCATGCTTCATCTAAACGGTTTTGCATTAAATCAAACGCACGTTTTAGCACAACTAAATCGACGGTATCACGCGTGTAATAATAAGTTTCCGGGAAAAATTCCCCTTCTGGCGACAAATCAGCGTGCCCAAGCCATAACATGATTCTCTTATCATCCCAGCCATTCGTCATCGACCGCAAACCATCGGACTGCCAAATCAGTTGGCGAATTTGCGCGAAAGTTTTGCCGGGGATAATGGTAAAACGGTGATAATAAATACCCGTTCTTGTGGTTAACTGCCGCCAAATCGAAAATGGCGTCGCATATTTAGGGAATAGATACTCGCCGGTTTTGAGCTGGCTATCCATGCGCAGATAAGCATAGAGGTAAAACAAAGGTGAAACTCGCACCAGTCCTTTATCTGAAAGCTGCGAGACTGCCTGAGTTCGCGACGTTCCTGGCTCTAAATTGAACACCACCCCATCTTTTTGCATTACTACAGGCATAAATAGCGCATATGCCCAGAAAACGAGCACCAAAACAATCGCTAGCCTTGTGTAAAATTGAGAGTTTTTCATTCAGAGATTGTAGCTGGTGAGGGGATAATTGTCATCTTTCACACACACGCAAAGATGGCGTGGAAAGAATGGGAAGGGTGAGAGAAATCTCGCGTAGCCCGGATGAGTGCTTTTCTCATCCGGGGAAATCCGGTTTCGTAGCAAATATAGCTCCCCGGATGAAAATAAAAGCGTTTTCATCCGGGCTACGCCAGCTTACTTTGTATATCTCACATACCCAGCATTCGCAAATTCATCTTCGACGACCTCTTCCACCCGAGGGCCGGATTGTCGTTGTTCTAACATTTTATCTAACGACTGTTTCGCATTATTTAAAATGTATACTTTGTCGTTAGAACTGAAACCTTCGATATAAACTGCGCTAGCAATAGCGAGCACAACATCATGTGGTAGATCAAAACAATCTCTCGATAATTCTCGTTCATAATGTCCGTAAGTATTTGAGCTACGATCATATTCAACTACTGTTTCATTAAACCAACTTTGAGAGCTGTACGCATCCCGAAAACGAAGCTTACCTTTGCATTCGAGTTTCTGTGAGCTATTACGCGACATTTGCGCGAAAGTAAAATACACCATCAGCATAGAAGTCACGCCTTTGTCTTGTTCTTTAGCAGCGTTGTTGGCAGGATAAGCACAAACATGGTTGCTAAATTGACGGAAGGTATCAAACGCTTCTTTGCCCGCTGGAGAATAATTAAATTTATAAAAAAATTGATTGTATGCTGGCTTGCCATTTGGCAGCTGGTGCCCAGCAGGTACAGAAAATAACAACAGCTTACTGCGATTATATTTTCGGCGTACTTCAACCGCATCTTTTACTTCAACACCAGAGTTAAGCGCTGCTCGAATATTTTTCATGGGGCCAATTTTATAAGTCTCGATCTGATTTGCTGCTTGTGCGTTTGCTTGAATGTTTACCTGTGCGAGTGGGTCCACATCAAACGCTGCCTCAAGCTTTATAGCTTGAGCTACTTCTGGAAAAAGCTGCGCATCATATTTTTCTGGGAAAGCTTTTTCTGCCGCCTGTCGTTCGGCTTCAATTTTTGATTTTTGATAGAGCGAGTAAACATGAACAGCAAAAATAACTGGGAAGCTAATCGCGGTGAAAAGTACTGTCAACACAAATTGTACTAAGACTGCTGTTAAAGCAATCAATGGCAAAGCATTGCTCTGCATCCAATATAAATGAGATCCATGGTGTAATTTTTTTTCTGAATATTCATGTAGCTTTAACGCGCCATATTGAAGCAACTTTGACAACATTAAGGGACTATAATCCAACACACCCATATGTAAATCATCTTTATACCCCGTGTCTCTAGCAATTTCAAAAGATCGAGAAAAACTACGGATATGATTCGCTTTTATCGTAAGGAAGGCAGAACCCCCTAGCACTCGAAACGCATCCTCCACCTTCTCAGTGAGAGACGTTTCGCACATGCGCGGCATGGTCATACCTGCACTGTTCGGTAATTTTTTTAAATTGTCTGATGGTTTAAAATTCCACGGCATAGCACCACTCGTCTTGTTTTATAGTCTTAATTCAAGCGTTAGTGTAGCATCAAGAACTTAACTGAGTATTAAGAGATATCTTAATGATTATATTAATATAGAAGCCCCGGATGAAAATAAAAGGCATTTTCATCCGGGCTACGCCAGTTATTTGTTTTAATCCGGACTCGCGTAGCTCATATCGCTCACATAGCTCGCGTAGCCCGGATGACGCGCTCTTTGCGGCATCCGGGGAACAGTGTTAAAACGAAGCCACATTTCCCCGGATGAGAAAAGCATTCATCCGGGCTACGCCAGCTCGTTAACATTAGCTGTTTCATAATGTTGGGTTACTAGCTTGGGGCAATGGCGCTAAACTCTCAGCCAATTGTTGCAGTTCAAGGTCAGGTGATTCTTTTAACATCGTGAAAATTTGTTCACGCTCTGTAATAGTCATTTTAGACCCGATTAACTCTTGAGCTAATTCGCGTAAAACAGGGACAACATCGGCAGGAAGCTTATATCGTTCGGGGGTTACTACTGCGCGTACCACAAATGCGAAGAATAAAAGAATAGAATGAGTAGCCGCTTCTTTCCAAAGACGGTTGGCTTCATCACCTCCTCCGACAAGACAATAATAATGCTTAGCTGAACAAATACTCAAATAAGCTTTGCTTATTAATTTTGTAGTCGAATCTTTTGCAATTTTATCTGTAATTAGTACAGAGCTATCTAAAGCTGATAAAAAACATTTTCTTGCTATCACCATGCATGGAATTTTGTGCAAATCAAACATGCCTGGTGTTAATGCAAATTCATCTATCAATCGATTAACCATCTCAACATTTCCGCGCTCTATGACACTTTCGAAAGCACTTTTCTTTGGCTTAATTGAATGAGTAAGACACAATTCATCAAATAATTTAATGTTACCGCCCTTAAGTGCACACGTTAGCGCTTCCCTATCTGGTGTCATTTTAAATTTTTCTTGTAAATAGCGAAACAGATCTTCATCCTGCGCTGCGTCATTAAATAACTTTTCACTTGGCACGCAGTGATGCTCTTCAATAAAGTATCGAACCACCGATAAAGAAACGGGCTTGATTGTAAATCCATGATTATATATAAATTCCCATAATACCTCATGAGACCACTCAAGATGATTAATAACAAAACGAACAGTTTCCACATCAGAATAAATCACAGCAAAATTCGTAGGCGTGTTATCAGTCTTACATATTAGTTTTGAAATAAACTTAATATTACCTGGATAGATCACCAAGCGATCCATTATAGCCAATCTCTCATCTTCTTCATTAATACGATCTTGGAATTCATTAAATAAATAAGATAAGGCGCGCTTATCAGATAATGCAGCAGCCGCAGCAAACCAGGAGCACAGAATGCCAAAATCAAAACCCTCATCCTTGTTAATTTTATAATGCGTAAGCAAATCAATAAATAACTGAGTATGGCCGCCCCGCAAAGCATCAATCGTGGCTCCAAAACGCACTCGGTGAGCAGCATCTGGATACTTTTCAAATAACTGAAATAAAGATGTCGAATGACCTAAACCCGCCAACCTATCAAACAAACAACAAATATCATTGCCCTCAGCTTTCTCTAACCAGTTGTTAATCTGCTGGACGTTTGGTTTTGAACGATGAACAGCCGCAGTCATCATTACACGGCGAGATAGATGCGGAAAAAGTTTCGCTAATAGTTCTGAACTGTGATTAGCATGCATAACAACTGAGACCGTATACCAATCAACCGCTTCATCACGCGGGATAAATTTCTCTAAAATGGCGCTCGATTTTGGATGATTGAGACAGCATGCCAATAACGGCAAATGGCATTCCGGAGAAAGATAAAATGGTGTTCCTGATACCTGCGGATTTCTCGGCAAGCTGGTTAAAAAATAAAGTTGGCGGTAAATATTTTCAAATGAAACTGTTATGTTCGGATCAATTTCATTTACATAAGCCACAAAACGCAACAGTGTTGGGCGTGGAATCTTCCAGTGTTGGGCAATTAAATAATCAAAGTGATTACCCACAAAGCCATACCACGCCACACAGGAACGGCCCATATGAATGATGTCCGCAATTGCCGGAGTATTTGCAATTACATTTAGCTTTACCTCAGCAGGTAATGCGCTTTGTTGTGGATTAGCATCAACGTTTGTATTATCAACACGTAAGTCAGCGTGCAGCATATTAAGCCCTCGTTTTGTTTTATATTTATCGCGTAGTTATTTTTATTATATTTTTCGGAAAATCAGTGTGCCGTTCGTGCCGCCAAAACCGAAGGAATTGGAGAGAACGATATCAAGCTTCATTGCTTGCGCTTGATGTGGCACAAAATTAAGATCACAACCTTCTGATGGGTTGTCTAGGTTAATGGTAGGAGGAGCCACTTGATCGCGTAGCGCGAGCAAGCAGAAAACCGCTTCAACAGAACCGGCTGCACCAAGTAAATGACCGGTCATGGATTTAGTGGAACTGACTGCAATTTTATATGCGAAATCGCCAAAGGTGCGCTTGATACCTAACACTTCTAATTCATCGCCAGCAGGCGTCGAAGTACCGTGTGCATTAACATACTGCACTTGTTCACACGTAATTCCCGCATCGCGCAACGCTGCATCCATGGATGCTGCACCGCCCTTACCTTCTGGGTCTGGTGATGTCATGTGGTTTGCATCAGCACTCATGCCAAAACCAATTAACTCACCGTAAATTTTTGCACCACGTTTTTTCGCGTGCTCATATTCTTCTAATACGACAATGCCAGCGCCATCGCCAAGCACAAAACCATCGCGATCTTTGTCCCATGGACGACTTGCTTTTTCAGGATCATCGTTACGTGTTGATAACGCGCGCATCGCGGCAAAACCACCGATGCCTAATTTGGTTGTCGCCATTTCCGCCGCACCCGCAATCATCACATCGGCATCGCCGTATGCAATGGTACGCGCTGCAGCGCCAATATTATGTGTGCCTGTCGTGCATGCAGAAACTAATGCAATATTCGGGCCTTTCATGCCGTATTTAATCGACAGATTGCCGCCAATCATATTGATTAACGCACCAGGAATAAAAAAGGGTGAAATTCGGCGTGGGCCGGATTCTAATAAAACTTCGTGATATTTTTCGATGGTGGGTAAACCACCAATACCAGAGCCCACTGCAAAACCAATGCGGTGTGCATTCGTTTCATCTGCAATGATTCCAGAATCTTGAATAGCTTGCATACCTGCAGCCATTCCGTATTGAATAAAGTAATCGCATTTACGCGCTTCTTTTTCCGTCATATAAGCAGTGACGTCAAAATTTTTGACGCGACTGCAAATACGACAGCTAAGATCAGATGCATCGAAGTGGTCGATTAAGGCAACACCGCTTTTTCCCGCAACAATATTTTTCCACGAACTTTCTACATCGTGGCCAAGCGGTGTGACTAAACCTAAACCTGTAACAACGACGCGGCGCTTGCTCACGCGTTAGCTTCCTTTCCCATATGATTCACGATGTAATTAACTGCATCGGTAATCGTGACGAGCTTTTCAGCATCTTCATCAGGAATTTCAGTTTCAAATTCTTCTTCGAGCGCCATTACTAATTCAACGGTATCCAGTGAGTCTGCACCCAGATCATCAACAAATGATGCATCAGCAGTTACTTCTTCGTTCTTAACGCCCAACTGTTCTACCACGATTTTCTTAACGCGCGTTTCAACTTCTGTCTTGTTCATTTGACACTATCCTCTTGATGCTTAAAATAAATAGGTGGTTAGTTTATTAAAAAAACGGGTATTTGCAAAGAATTAACTCATATACATCCCGCCATTTACGTGCAAAGTTTGACCAGTTATATAGCCAGCCGCCTCTGAAGCGAGAAAAACTACTGCGGAAGCAATATCTTCCACGCTGCCAATTCGCTGCATAGGGATACGCTGAAAAATGGCTTCACGCTGCTCTTCGGTCAAGGCATTGGTCATATCGGTGGCGATAAAGCCCGGCGAGACGGTATTAACCGTAATATTGCGCGAGCCAATTTCAAGCGCAATCGCCTTACTTAAACCCATTACGCCCGCTTTAGCCGCGCAATAGTTTGCTTGACCTGGGTTGCCTGTGGTACCTACAACAGAGCCAATATTAATAATGCGACCCCAACGCGCTTTTAACATATCGCGCACGCAGCCTTTCATTAATTTAAAAACGGCATTGAGATCGGTATCTAAGACTTGATCCCATTCTTCGTCTTTCATACGCATGAACAAATTATCTTGAGTGATAGCTGCGTTATTGACTAACACATTGATCGCGCCAAAACGTTCTTTAATGGTTTCCAGAACGGTGGCAATGGATTCTGATGAGGCAACATTCAACATCATGCCGGTGCCGGTAATTTGTTGGCTTTGAAATAATTGCGTGATGCGATCAGCACCTTCTTGTGTGGTGGCAGTGCCGATGACCGTCATGCCTTCTTTGCCTAATGCTAGCGCGATGCCTTGGCCAATGCCGCGGCTGGCGCCTGTTACTAATGCGATTTTCATCTTATATACCCTCTACCGTTAACCCCGGAGGAAATTTTAAAAAGCAAAAATTTACTCCGGGCTACATATTATAAAACACAGCCTAGCTGTAGGTTTTTATCTATGCGCTTATTCAATCCTGTTAATACTTTCCCTGGACCACATTCTAAAATTTCTGTTACACCATGTTGCGTAAAATACTGAATGGTTTCCACCCAACGCACGGGCATCGTTAACTGTCGGGTTAAACCATCACGAATGGATGCAGCGCCGGTGTAGGGTTTAACATCTACATTACTAATTACAGGAATGGCTGGCTCGTGAAACGCAACAGTGTTTAATAAACCTTGTAATTCATGCGCAGCGGGCAACATTAAACTGCAATGCGAGGGAACGCTCACTGGAATTATCACCGCCATTTTTGCACCCTGCTCTTTTGCAACTGCAACTGCATGCTCAACCGATGATTTGTGGCCAGCAATAACCACTTGTCCAATGCTGTTATAATTTGCTGGTGACAATACTTCGTTAATTAGGCGTGTTTCTTCGCAAATAATTTTTACATTTTCATCGTCTAAACCAATGATAGCTGCCATTGCACCTTCATGCGTACCAACCGCATCTTGCATAAATTTGCCACGCGCTGCGACTAAGCGTACCGCGTCTGCAAAATTTAATGATTTCGCACAAACGAGTGCAGTGTATTCGCCAAGACTATGGCCCGCTAAAAATTTTGGTTGTAGTTCGCGGGTACGCCACAACGCATACGATGCCGTTAACAATGCAGGTTGCGTATTTTCGGTTTTGTCTAACTCTTCTTTAGGCCCTTCCTGACACAGCCTCCACAAATCTTCACCAACTACTTGCGATGCCTCATCAAATGTTTGCTTAATTTCCGGATGCGAAGGAGCCAAATCAGCCAACATGCCAACAAATTGTGAACCTTGACCGGGAAAAACAATCGCGAGTGACATGTGAGAAACCTCTTAATATCTAACTAATGCGGAGCCCCACGCCAAACCGCCACCAAAGCCTTCCATCATAAGTAATTGGCCCGGTTTTACGCGACCATCACGTACAGCTTCATCTAATGCTAACGGAATGGATGCGCTTGAAGTGTTACCTTGCTTATCGAGTGTAATCGCGACGCGATCCATCGACATATCTAATTTTTTCGCCATCGCTTGAATAATGCGAATATTTGCTTGATGTGGAATCAACCAATCTACTTGGTGTTTCTCTAGATTATTCGCTGCCAATGTTTCATCGAACAATTCGCCTAAGCTAAGAACAGCTAATTTAAAAAGTTGATTACCCATCATTTTAACGGATTCAAGATTAGGTGTTTTGGTATTGCCTAATGGTAAATACAGCACATCTTTATGCGTACCATCTGCATGTAAATGCGTGGATAACACACCTGGTTCTTTACTTGCGCCTAATACAACAGCGCCTGCACCATCGCCAAACAATACGCAGGTAGCGCGATCATTCCAGTCAACAACACGTGACATCACTTCACTACCAATCACTAACGCGTTTTTGATAGCACCCGTTTTAATAAACTGATCTGCAATACTAAATGCATACATGAATCCCGCGCACGCACTTGCATTCAAATCAAATGCGGGACAACCAGCGATGCCAAATTTTTCTTGTAGCAAGCAGGCGGTACTGGGAAACACTAATTGCGGCGTGGTGGATGCAATAATAATCATCTCAATATCAGATGGTTTCATGCCCGCCATCTCTAAGGCGCGCAAACCCGCTTGTTCTGCCATCGTCACTGCTGATTCATTTTCTTCAGCCACATGACGTTGATGAATCCCAGTACGCTCAACAATCCAATCATTAGATGTTTCTACAAATTTTTCTAAATCAAAATTTGTGAGGATTTTTTTCGGCAAGTAACTCCCTGTGCCAATTATTTTTGAATAGTTCATAGGCTGTTACTCGCTTTACGTAAATGATTTTCTACTTCGTTTTTAATTAATTCTGGTACATTTTTTTGTGCACAGAGAATGGCTTCTTCAATCGCGCGCGCAAAGCCTTTTGCTTTCGCACCGCCATGACTTTTAATAACCGTACCTTGCAAACCAATAAATGTCGCGCCATTGTAATTTGAAGGATCAATGCGCTTGGTAACGGCTTTTAAAATTGGCATTGCTAGCAACGCAACAAATTTAGTAAAAATGTTACGTTTGAAATTTTCTTTAAGAATTTGTGCAATGAGTTTTGCTACACCTTCTGTGGTTTTTAGCGCAACATTGCCAACAAAACCATCGCACACGACAACATCTGCTTCGCCTTTAAATAAAGCATCGCCTTCAATGTAGCCTGCATAGTTAATTACATTTAAACTTGTGAGTAATTGCGCGGTTTGCTTAACTTGTTCATTGCCTTTAATTTCTTCTTCGCCAATATTCAGCAAGTATACTTTTGGATTTTGAATATTATCAGCAACCGACGCTAACACTGACCCCATGATCGCAAAATGCAATAAATTTTCAGCAGATGAATCTACGTTTGCGCCTAAATCTAGCATGCGTAATTTTTTATTGGGATCAATCGTTGGGAAGGATGAAATAATCGCTGGCCGATCAATACCCGGCAAAGTTTTCAAAACAAAACGCGCAGTTGCCATTAATGCGCCGGTGTTACCCGCGCTTACGCATGCTTGCGCACGGCCTTCTTTCACTAAATTAATTGCCACACGCATAGACGAATCTTTTTTAGTGCGCAAGGCTTGTGAGGGTGATTCATCCATCGCAACTTGTTGTGAAGCGTGATGGATAATTAAACGTGATTGATCGTAAGAAGATTTAGAGAGTGCATTTTGAAGTACAGCTTCATCACCCACTAATATTAAATTCAGCTCAGTATGAAGCGCCAGCATTTGTAGCGAAGCTGGGACAGTGACTGAGGGGCCAAAATCGCCCCCCATTGCATCTACAGCTATCGTAATGATGGCCAAGGCTTATTCTTCGTTGGTTTCGTCTTCAACAACAGCATCTTTGTTTACGATCTGCTTGCCCTTGTAGTAACCGGTTGGGCTAACGTGATGACGTCTATGCGTTTCGCCAGTGGTCGCATCTACTGACAAGGTTGGTTTGGTTAAACCATCGTGCGCGCGACGCATGCCGCGACGTGAACGTGGTACTCGACTTTTTTGTACTGCCATTTTAGTAACTCCTCTCGTAAATTTTTCCCGTACACAAAAAGCGTGTACGGGCTACATCTTGGAAGTAGCCCGCACACTTTTTTTGTGTGCGGGAACCTCTATTTCTTTCGTTCTTTCAGTGCTTCTAGCACTTGGAACGGGTTTTCGCGTTGATCTGTTTCTGCCTTTGGTAATTGAATTTTGCATTCCGCTTCATTGGCATGCTTTGGAATGATGGGCAAATTTAAAATAAGCTCGTCTTCAATCAACTCTCTTAAAGCTAGCGCCCCTTCTTTGGTTAAGACCGGCTCGTAATGAGACGGTAGCGCATTAGCCTCTTCCAGGGTGGTAACGATACCCAAGGCAAAGTCGGGTATTATTTCATAAATATAGTGTTCCATACAACGTTGGCATTGCAGGGTAAGTTTTGCATCGACCTTGCCTTTTAAATAGGTCAAACCTTGCTCATCTTTGCCAAAACTCAAATCAGCCGTCACGGTGCCTTCGCTGGATGCTAGGGTTGCTGCGAGCCGAGGCATTGAGGCTAATTTGACCAATCCATGTAACTGGAGGCTCTGTTCTGCAAAGCGATATGGATCAACATGTTCGGGTATGTAACGTTCTGTCATGTGGGGCATTTTATGGGCAACCCCGGGCGGTGTCAATCTATTAACATAGACCGAACAGCGAAAGCTCTGCCTGTCTATTTACCTATCTCGGGGACGTACATCCCTGTACTCGCGCTCCTTACCATCCGTGTGTCCGCGACGCCCCTCGATAGGTAAATAGACAGGCAGAGCTTTCTTTCCTCACGTTCACCAATGCTCAATTGTTATCAATAGATAGACACCGCCACCCCTAAAATCTTCTAGTTATTCATGGCTCTTAAGATTTCGTTAAGAATTCAGGCCTACCATACTGGTTATAGAAAGAGCGAAATCAGGGATAACCTTGGCAATAGCCTTCGAGGAGAATAAATAAATGCTGCACAAAACATCGCTCTCTAAGCTTGCGAAATCTTCTTTTGTGAGATCAGCGGGCATCAAACGCACTACTTCTCTTCGTATCAAAGATAAAGAAGAGCTCGATTATGAAGACCGCAAAAATCGTCATGAAAAAACGCCTACTGATAAACGTATTCCTGGTTTAGATATTGGTAAGTTGACAACAGAGCAACTTGAATTTTATCTCTCCTTAAAATTAGACGCTCATCCGCTTACAAAAAATTGGAAAATTAAAGCCGCACATGAATTGGCTGCACGCTACATTGAAGGTAATACGCGTAAAGAAGGTGAAAAAGCACCGCAAGATCAGGTGAAAGCGTATGAATATGCAGAAAAAGAAATTAATTGTTATAGCATTGAAGAATTGGAAGAATATTTTTTCTTAATCGAGGTGGCAGGGAAAAAAGTTGGTATTGCAAAAAATTGGCTGCAAAATCGAAAAACTTCTTTCAACCTAGATAATAACGCTGAAATTGACAAATTACTCGACCAAGCCAAATGGAATGGCCACCTCAAAGAAGGTACGGCAAGAAATGCTAACGCTATTTTACTTGCATGGGAAAAACAATTAATTGCTACGCGACTTGCAAAGCATTATCGAGAATTAAAAAAAGAAAAACGTGATGCAGAGTCAGTGCTCCTGGCAAAATTTTATAAACGTCTTGTTCATCACTTAAAAGCACATGAACTCCCCGATTCTAAAATATCTTTAGCGCTCAAAAAAATTAGCCCGCGCTTTAATCAAATTCGTCTTTTACTATCGCGCATCGGCAAAATTTTTTCCGTCATCAATGGATCACTACCGCCATTTATCCGATGGTTGTTCGCAGCGCTTAGTCTCTATTTTTTAATTGAGCTTATTATCGATATCGCCGTTCTCATTAAAGAAGGGCCCAGAGCATTTTGGGAAGACAATCGTCCTAGCCGTATGGCAAATTCAAGCTTTTGGTTTCCCGTCAATCTTGCTTGTCTCGTGCTCGCTTTACTTGTTATTGCTGGACCTGTAGCAATCGCTACCGGTGCATTCTGGATAGGCCTTTTAACCGTTGTTGGTTGCGGCTTTGACGTTATCCAAGAAATTGGCATTGGCATGTATTCGTATAAAGTAATTAAAGAACAACTTGCTAACATCGATGCAGAACTGAAAAATTATGCTGATATCGATGTTAACAAAGAGTTTACGCGTAAAGAAAAACTTGAAAATCCCGAAGCGGTTGCTAAAGCGTTAGAGCTGATCGCAAAAAAACAGGCTTTGTTGGAAATACGCGAACAAATCATAAAAAGACGTAATGAAGTGGATTTTAATCGCGCTTATGTGATCACCATCATGACGGTACTATTTGTAGCAGCTGCATTTATTTGTTTTCCACCGCTTGGCGCTCTATTGTCGTCTCTATTATTGCCTGCTGCCTTGGCGGCCACTGTGGCCCCATGGGTGCCATTGATTGCCTCCGGAATTGCGTTGGTTGTCGGTAGTGGTTTTGGCGGAATTGGCAGATTTTTATATTTAAATGGCGGTGACATTTTTAATAGCATCAAAGAAAAGCTCGGGCACACTTACACAGCTATTCAAAAATGGTGCGGTTTAAAAGTTAAATCTAAATTCGCCGCAGGTGCCGCATATGATGATTGGCAAGTAGACTACAAAAAGAACACTGCGGAAATTAAGGAGCAACTAATGGTTACTCATCCCATCCTATCTAACTTATCCTCCTCGACTGAATCACACACCCCAATGACTTCACCTAAAGTTTTAAAAAACTATATTCTACATCGCAGTCCAAGCGGCACTCTCTTCACAACTGTTAACACTATTATGGATGCCGAGATCGCACCACCAGCCGTTACCACCCCAAATAATCCACGAACTGTGTAAGCCAAAACCGATAAAAAAAATATATCGCTTGTACCATATTGCACTCTCTGTTGAGATTCGCTATCTTGGTATCGTGATGCGGAAAAACAACTACATATTGTGCTTTTTTAAACATACCGCCACAAGACGACTGATGAATTTTTTAAGTAATTGATTATATTTGATACCTTGGAGAAAGAGAGCATGGATACCCATACAGCTTCATCGAATCTTAGCCCTGCACCCCACTTTGACGTTACTCACACGACCCCTGGCCAGATAAAAGTCATACGTCGTAACGGAACAGTCACACCATTTGACGCCAACAAGATTACTGTTGCCGTCACCAAAGCATTTTTAGCGGTCGAGGGTGATGCTGCAACCAGCTCTTCGCGCATTTATGAAAAAGTGTCCGCACTTGCCAGCAAAATCGCTGACACCTTTATTCGCCGCTTGCATGGCAGCGGCACACTGCACATTGAAGACATTCAAGACCAAGTTGAATTGGAGTTAATGCGCACAGGTGAATATAAAGTTGCCAAAGCGTATGTTATCTATCGTGCAGAACGCCAACGCGCGCGCGAAGAAGAACAAAAAAATAACGAAGTAGCACAAAAAGTTTATGCCTTACACGTTACTTTGGCAGATGGCAAAGTTGTACCACTCGATATGGACGCCCTCCACGCTCAAGTGACTGAAGCTTGTAAAGGCCTCAGCAGTGTTTCCGCTGATTTAATCGTTGAAGACGTGAAGCGTAATTTGTTTGATAAAGTACCCGTGCATGAAGTTAACAAAGCGCTAATCATGTCTGCACGTACCTTAATTGAAAAAGAACCTAACTATACCTATGTCGCCGCTCGTTTATTGTGCGTCGATTTATACCGCGAAGCTTATAGCTTCTTGGGCTTATCTGAAAAAGCCTCCTTTTCTGACTACCTTGCGGCTTATTTAAAACGCGGTGTAGAGCTGGAGTTGCTCGATCCACGCCTGGCTAAAGAATTTAACCTCGCCAAAATTACTGCTGCTATTACCACCAATAACGACCTGCAATTCACTTATTTAGGCTTGCAGACCTTATACGATCGCTACTTTATTCATTCCGATGGCAACCGCTTTGAATTGCCACAAGCCTTCTTTATGCGCGTTGCAATGGGCTTGGCGATTCAAGAAAAAGATAAAGAAGCGCGAGCAATCTCTTTCTACAACCTGTTATCGTCGTTTGATTTTATGAGCTCTACGCCAACGCTATTTAATGCTGGTACCTTGCGTCCGCAATTATCTAGCTGCTACTTAACGACGGTTCCAGATGATCTAGACGGTATTTACGGTGCAATCAAAGATAACGCCCTGCTTTCGAAATACGCGGGCGGTCTTGGTAACGATTGGACCAACGTGCGTGCTATGGGTGCACGCATCAAGGGGACTAATGGTAAGTCTTCTGGTGTCGTGCCCTTCCTAAACGTTGCTAACGCTACGGCGGTGGCAGTTAACCAAGGTGGTAAGCGCAAAGGTGCAGTGTGTGCTTATCTCGAAACTTGGCATAAAGATGTAGAAGAGTTTTTAGATTTACGTAAAAACACGGGCGATGAACGTCGTCGCACACATGATATGAATACTGCTAACTGGATTCCTGATTTATTCATGCAACGTGTGGCTGAAAATAAAGATTGGGTATTGTTTTCACCAAACGACACACCAGATTTACATGATTTATACGGCACAGCGTTTGAAAAAGCCTATATGGGTTATGAAGCAAAAGCTGAACGTGGCGAAATCAAAAATTGTAAGAAAATTCCAGCAAACGTACTGTGGCGAAAAATGTTAAGCATGTTGTTTGAAACGGGTCATCCTTGGGTAACCTTTAAAGATCCTTGCAACTTGCGCTCTCCGCAACAACACGTTGGTGTCGTGCATAGCTCTAACTTGTGCACTGAAATTACCTTAAATACCTCACGCGAAGAAATTGCGGTGTGTAACTTAGGTAGCATCAATTTAGTCGCGCACATGACGGATAAAGGCTTAGATGAAACGAAATTACGTAACACGGTGAATGTTGCATTACGCATGCTAGATAACGTGATCGACATCAACTACTACTCTGTGCCTCAAGCACGTAATTCTAACTTGAAGCATCGCCCTGTCGGCATGGGCATCATGGGCTTCCAAGATGCGTTGTACATGCAACGCATTGCTTATTCCTCACCTGAAGCGGTGGAATTTGCGGATCGCTCGATGGAATTAATCAGTTATATGGCTATCGAAGCTTCGACGAATTTAGCAGAAGAACGCGGCACCTACTCTTCTTATGAAGGTTCATTGTGGAGCCAAGGGATCTTGCCAATCGATTCGATCGATATTCTTGCTAAAAATCGCAATGGTCATTTAGATCAAGACCGTACACAAACACAAGATTGGAAAGCACTGCGTGCGCGGGTTAAGAAAGTTGGCATGCGTAATTCTAACGTGTTAGCGATTGCTCCTACTGCGACAATTTCCAATATTTGCGGTGTGTCACAGTCTATTGAACCGACTTACCAAAACTTGTTTGTGAAATCGAATTTATCCGGTGAATTCACCGTGATTAATCCTTATTTGGTAAATGACTTGAAACAAGCTGGCCTGTGGGATGAAGTGATGGTTAACGATCTCAAATACTACAATGGTAGTGTTGCGAAAATTAATCGCATCCCAGAGCGCTTAAGACAAATTTATGCCACAGCGTTTGAAGTCGATCCAATGTGGTTAGTAGAGGCTGGTTCACGTCGTCAAAAATGGATTGATCAATCACAATCACTCAATCTGTATATGGCAGAGCCATCGGGTAAGAAGCTGGATCAATTGTATCGTCATGCTTGGATTCGCGGCTTGAAGACCACTTATTACTTACGCAGTATGGGTGCGACTAACACTGAAAAAGCAACGGTTGATGATCGCGCGCTAAACGCAGTGTCATCACAGCCAGCGATGGTTGCAGCAGCAGAACCAAAAGCATGCTTGATCACCGATCCAACATGCGAAGCTTGTCAATAAGGAGCAATGAATATGGCAACAGCAGCAACTGGTCTCGAATTGGAAATGGGCGCGGCGCGTATCCATGTCGATGACAAAAAGATTATTAATTGTCGCGCGGACTTAAATCAACTCGTGCCCTTCAAATACATGTGGGCATGGAAAAAATATTTGGATGCCTGTGCAAATCACTGGATGCCAAATGAAATCAACATGTCGGCAGACGTTGCGCTTTGGAAAGACCCGAATGGTCTGACTGAAGATGAGCGCATGATTATCATGCGTAACCTAGGTTTCTTCTCTACCGCTGATTCTTTGGTAGCGAATAACTTAGTGTTGGCTGTGTATCGTCACATTACCAATCCTGAATGCCGTCAATACTTGCTACGTCAAGCATTCGAAGAAGCATTACATACGCACGCATATCAATACGTGATTGAAAGCTTAGGCATGGATGAAGCGGCCGTGTTTAACATGTACCGCGAAGTACCATCCGTTGCCCGCAAAGCAGAATGGTCATTGAAATATACGCAAAGCTTAAGCGATCCAAATTTCCACACAGGTACGCCAGAAGCAGACCAACGCTTGTTGCGTGACTTGATTGCATTCTATGTGGTGTTTGAAGGTATCTTCTTCTATGTTGGCTTTACTCAAGTATTATCCATGGGTCGTCGCAACAAAATGACCGGTACCGCTGAGCAATTCCAATATATTTTGCGCGATGAATCGATGCATTTAAATTTTGGTATCGACGTCATCAATCAAATTAAACTTGAAAATCCACATCTGTGGACTGAAAGTTTCAAGAAAGAAGCCATCGCCATGATTAAAGAAGGCGTTGAGATGGAAATCACTTATGCGCTTGATACCATGCCACGCGGTATTTTAGGTTTGAATGCAGAAATGTTCCGCGATTTCTTGCAGTTCATTGCGAATCGTCGTTGCACGCAGATTGGTTTAGAACAACAATACCCAGGTGTCACCAATCCATTCCCATGGATGAGTGAAATTATGGATTTGAAGAAAGAGAAAAATTTCTTTGAAACACGTGTTATAGAATATCAGACCGGTGGTGCGTTGAGCTGGGATGAGTAGAGATGTTACCCCGCGCGAGAAATCGCGCGGGATCATCAACGACACTTAAGGTTACGATAAGAAATATTTCACTTACGTTAAGTTTGCTTTAACAAATCAAAAAATATATTTTCAACTAACACCGACGCATTTTACTCCACCTTCTTAATTTCCGCGCGCTAAGTCATTTGTTATTCTGCTTATTATTTGCCAATTTTAACCTTAACGTAACCTTAGCAAAAAAGCGCAAAAAACGACGTAACGTTAAGATTTTATTAATAAAATATTTGACACCCTTTCTATACTTTTTATAGATAACCAATTTATGAAAAGGAGAGTGTCATGAAAACAACTTTTGAAAACAAATCAATAAAAGCGATGATCATGATCTGTGTCATTGCGAGTGGAGTGCTTCTTCAAGATCATTCATTTGCCGATTCTAGCTCAGCAACAATGGGAGTTTCTGTTGTAGTACAGTCAAATTGCAAACTTGATGTGAATACCGTTAGTTTCGGAACATATGACCCAGCAAACGCAAACGAAACTCAACCTTTAGTTACAAGTAGCAACATTAATTTAAAATGTACACGTGGATCTACTGCAAATGTAAGCATTGACTCAGGATTAAATCAAGGGCGTGCTAACGGGTCAGCTAGAGCCATGGCCAATACTACTGGTTCAGGTTATTTAGCTTATGAACTGTATACTGATTCGGGTAGACAACAATTATGGGATGCGCATACAACTGTAAAGTATTATGCAAATACATCAGAAACCACTGGGTTAAATGTCTATGCGAAAATTCCCGCTAATCAGGCAGTTCCAAATGGGAATTATTATGATGAATTAACTATCACCGTTACTTATTAAAAATATATAACTAGACAGTAGACTGAATTGGCAAATAAATAGAAAAGGTAGTACCAACGCCTACCTTACTCTCAACCGCGATCCTACCCCCGTGTGACTCTACAATATCCTTGGAAATGGATAAACCCAAGCCCGTCCCCACTCCAATTGACTTCGTTGTAAAAAAAGGTTCAAAAATATTAGAAAGAGTATCTGGTGACATGCCTTTACCAGTGTCTGAAATAGTTATACAAACCATGTTGTTCTCAAGCTTACTGGTAACACTAACAATGTTATGGTCATAATCATGCTTATCTACAAATGATTGACTTGCATTAATAAGAATATTAACTAAAACTTGCTCAATTCTCAGGTGATTTAACCATAGTTGAGGAATATCGTTTGTTAGATCTTTTTTCAAAACAGCAATATGCTTGAAATGTGGCAAAACAATATTGGTAGCTGATTCAATAATGTCATTAATGTTTTTATAAATCATTTTATCTTCGTCTTTTCGACCAAATTCTTTCAGATCAGAGACAATTGATTTAATTCGTTTAGCCCCTTCCATCGACTGAGAAATCATTTGATTAAGCTCTAACATATCGTCGTTGGATTCTTTAGCAATTGCTTTTGCGATGACATTCCCACTCATCTCAAGATTTAAAAAAATACATGCTAGCGGATTATTAATCTCATGCATAATGCTTGCAGACAAGGTACCGATTGCTACCAACTTACCATTTAATAAATTTTGCGAAATTAATATATTCTTATCCGTTATATCATTAATAATAGAGTACAAAATCTTATCATTACCAATATTAATAGCGGTTGCTAAAATTTCAACATCACGCTTAGTACCATCAGGCCGTAGAATCTGTTTGACGTTTATTGTTGCATTGTTAATTTTGAGTAGCCTTTTAACTTCTTGCTCAAAATTAGCAATATCATTTGATTCTAAAAAATCTTTTATATTTTTCCCAATTAAAGAGGATTCAGATTGCTGAAAAAGCACCGCAGCAGCCTTGTTATTTTCTTGAATTACGCCGTCATCATTGTAAACAATAATAGCAGAATATGCATAATCCATAATAGCGTGGTAGCGTTTTTCAGCATTTATAATTTTGATAGCCGAGGCATGTTTAAATAGCGCCAAATCGACTGCATTGCTCAAATCTTTTGTTTCAAATGGTTTCACTAAATAGCCATACGGATTAGCTTCTTTCGCACGGGTAAAAGTATTTTTATCATTAAATGCTGTTATAAATACAATGGGGATATTAAATCGATGCGTAATAACATTTGCAGCGACAGTGCCATCCATTTCCCCTTTTAAGATAATATCCATTAAAATTAAGTCTGGCATTAATTTTTCAGCTAGCATAATGGCTTCTTCACCAGAAGATGCTATAGCAGGAACATCAAATCCTAATTGTTTTAGACGAGCTTTGATGTCCATCGATGTGATAGCTTCATCTTCAACAACAAGCACTTTAAACAATTTATCCATATGCACTCGCCTCTAGTCAGAATAATATTTATGTAATAAATCTGACATCTCATTATCTTGCAAGGGTCTTTCACCAAAATAAAATCCCTGCACCATTGGGCAATTAAGTTTAATAAGACTATCTAATTGTTCTTGTGACTTAACACCCTCTGCAATAACATTTAAATCTAAATTCTTAGCTAAATCGATAATAGCTTTAACAATAGTGGCATCATCTTTATTTTCATTTATATTCATAATAAATGACTTGTCAATTTTCAGTGTATTTATTGGAAGAGTTTTTAACCTACTCAAGGATGAATAACCCATACCAAAATCATCAATTGATAACTTAATTCCGGAGTCTTTTAATTCGTTAAGTATAGGATCTAAGTCTACACCACTCGTCATAACAGCGGTTTCGGTTAATTCTAACTCTAAATATTGTGGCAAAATTCCTGTATCTTTTAGAATTGAAGCCAGTTTATTCATAAAATGCTTATCTTCTAATTGTCTTGGAGATAAATTAACTGATATTCGAAAATCATCTGGGATACTCAAGGACGCTCGCCACTCCATGAATTGACTACAAGCCTGCCTTAATACCCACTCTCCAATTTGGACTATTAACCCATTCTTTTCACCAATTACTATAAAATCATCTGGCATAATTAATCCCAAACCAGGATGCTTCCATCTTATTAAAACCTCTATTCCTGAAACGACTTTACTAGGGAGAGAATACTGCGGTTGATAAACTAAATAAAATTGATTCTTAATTAATGCTGCAGGCAATTCACTTTCAATTATAGAATGTTTTTTGAATTTTTCGCTTATTTTATCGGAAAAAAACTGGTAGTTAGCTCGCCCTAATTCTTTTGCAGAATAAAGTGCAAGATCGGCATGCTTCATTAATTCATACTTCCCAGCTTCTAATGAATCTATTGTTGCAATACCTATACTAGCGGTAGAGTGAAAATAATGCCCTTCAATCTTAAATGGTTTATTGAAAAGGTTAATTAATCGTTCTGCTAAACTACTTAAATCTTCAACAGCTTTAACATTCGGGTGTATGATGGCAAATTCATCCCCACCTAGCCTAGCAATAAAAAATTGATCGGTAACCGACGCTAATAATTCATTTGCTATTACAGTTAACAATTGGTCTCCGATATGGTGGCCAAAATTATTATTCACCGTTTTAAAATTATCTAAATCAATTAATAAAACTCCTAACAAGGTTTTTTTAACAGCTAACTTATCGAGTTCTTTTTGAATCTCTTTTTCAAAGGCAAATCTATTATACAAACCTGTTAACACATCATGCTGCGATAAATAGATAAGGTCGTTTTCAGCCTTTTGACGAGTTGTGATCATATCATGCTTAAACAGAGCCAACTCTATCGCAATTTGCAAATCACGCGTTTCAAAAGGCTTAGTTATATAACTATACGGATCACTTAATTTTGCACGTTTAAAAGTATCTTCATCAATAAAGGCGGTAAGAAAAATGATCGGAATTTGATAGTGACTGGAGATATATTTAGCCGCCTGTGTACCATCCATTTCCCCCTTCAAAATAATGTCCATTAACACCAAATCTGGCTTGAACGACTCTGCGAAGGATATAGCCTCCTCTCCAGTGTTAGCAATTGCAGGAACAGAGTAACCAAGCCCTTTCAAGCGTTGCTTAATGTCTAAAGCGGTAATAGCCTCATCTTCAACGACGAGTATTTGAATCACCTATCTTTCTCCTTCATAAGTTTAGAAGGGAATGTTAATGTAAACACCGTTCCATTGTTTGATTCAAGTTTAATACTTCCTTCTAATTGCTTTGTTAATGCTTGTATTAATGGAATTCCGAGCGTAGTAGAATTATCAAAATCAATTTTTTCATCTAATCCGATTCCATTGTCACTAATTCTCATAATAATATTGTTATTGCTTAATTCTAAGCTAATCTTCACCTCCCCCTCTCTTCCATTAGGGAAAGCATGCTTAAAAGCATTCGAAATTAATTCGTTAACTATCAAGCCGCAAGGTATTGCCTGCTCAATTCCCAATGAAATGGCGTCTGCTTCTGTGATTAATTTAATTACATTAATATCCACATGAAAAACATCTGCTAAATAGGCGGTTAGTTTTTGTAAATATTTATCTATTCTAATTTCAGCCAAGTTACCTGACTGATATAGCATTTCATGAATTAACGACATTGACTTAATGCGGGCAGCACTTTCTAAAAAAGCCCGTTTAGATGGCGAATGTTCAATAGTATTGGCTTGCATGTTAAGAAGGCTGGAGACAACTTGTAAATTGTTTTTCACGCGGTGATAAATTTCTTTCAACATTGCTTCTTTTTCTGCAAGAGAATCTTGAATTTTATGCTTGTATACATCTCTAATTGTTATATCTAAAGCAATACCAATAATGCCGACTATCACATTATCTTCTTTTAATAATGTCGCGCGAGCTAATATCGTTCTTATTTTTTTATCAGGTCGTAAAATTCTAAATTCAAATTCTAAGCTAGGAATATTATCTTCAGCCATTGTAAACAACCCATCCAGCTTAGGCTTGTCTTCTTCTAAAATTGCCGCATACCATGCCAAGGGATTTTTATATAAATCGTCAACTGGATAACCCCATATTTTCTCATAGGCAGGACTTGCGTAATAAACTTCTTTTCCGGATGGTGAAATTCGCCAAAAAACTTCATTTATGTTCTCAGCAAATTGACGAAACATCAACTCATTTGTCGCTAAATTTTCTTGCGCTCTATTACGCTCAGTGATGGTTATTTGTAATTTAGCTGCGTGTCGCTGAATAAGATCATATAATTCTATATTTTCATATATAATAGAAAACTCAGCGGCAAGTGTCATAATCAAATTAGCATCTAACTGAGTAAACAGCGAACCATTATCCTTATCAAGATAATAAATAAATCCATACAATTTTGTTTTTGTAATAAGACGGATAGCCATTAAACATTGGATTGGATAATAACTAGTAATAATGCTTGGGTCAGATAAATCTTCTTTATTTGCAGTTATAAAAACACCTGGTTCTTTAAGTATTCTAGCAATTAAACCTTGGGTTGCTTTTATATTTTTTTCATTTTTATTCTTGCAGACGTCTGCTCCAGAAGCAATATAATGTTTTAGACAGCCATCATTATCATCTAGAATACCCAAAAAAGCGTATTTAGCGCCTAAAATTTTTCGCGATCCTTCGCAAAATAATTTAACCAATTTTTCAATATCATGCTCTGCAACCAAATCAAGATTTAATTCAGAGACAGTTACAAGCCGACTACTTATTTGTTTGAATTTCTTTAAACTGTTAGATATGTTCTCGGTAATTTTTAATATTCGATCACGCCCAATTGCTAACTCTTCCGTTTTTAATAATAATTTGTTTAATGCTTCTCTAGCTAATTCAACATCAGATAAATAAGAAGCCATATCTTCAGTCATACTATTCAGATCTCTCTGCTCATTATTTTTAATTGTTTCTATGAGGTCTTTTTTTTGGGGAGACGGAGAATAACTAACATCATTACCCCCCAACGCCAGGTTAACGGTATTCATAATAAGATCTGGGTCCGCTGGCTTTGCCAGTACATATTTAACACCACAACTGTTCGCCAACAAGTTTGCCTCATCTAAACGATAGGTTGCTGTGTAAAAAATAAGGGGTATCTTAGATAATTTTGGATCTGCTTGTAGTTTCTGGGCTAATTCATAGCCATTCATGTTTGGCATCAAAATATCAGTAATAATTAAATCAAAGTGATTTTCTTTAGCTAACCTTAAGGCATCTTCACCATTTTCTGCTTCAAATAAAGTATGCTTACCATAGCTCAGCAGCGTTATCAAAAATTCACGGTTAATTACGCGATCATCTACTACCAATATAATAGCCAAATTTATTACTCCGATTTAAATGCTTGGCTTCCAATACTACTTAACCAAATTTCATTAATGGCTTGAACCAACAACTGCGGATCGATTGGTCTCAATATAATTTTTATTGCACCATGCTCTATACAATATTTTAGCTGTAAGGCTGATGGCGCTGTAGATGAAATAATAATAAATGGTATTGATTTTAATTGTGAATTAGCTTTTACTATTTTTAAAAATTCCAGACCATCAATATTTGGCATATGCAAGTCTGATAAGATTAAATCTGGCTTAATTGTATTAAGTACTTCTATTGCATTTTCTACAGAATTTGCTGATATAAAATCAAATCCCAATGATTCAAGTATCGTTTTTAGAAGATCACTATTTTCAGAGATATCATCAACGACTAAAATTATTCCCTTAGCTGGCATCGAATCATTTTTTGCTATTTTTAATTCTTGAGATACATTGTTAGTTTTTGGTAAGAGTACCGATCGCTGTTCTGATGTTAAAAATTCTTCAATTTGTTTAACAAAATTTTCAGGATCAATTGGTTTAGGAATATAGCCATTAAACCCGGCACTCACTATTTTATTCTTATCACCCACCATCGAATAAGCTGTCACAGCAATCAACGGGATTTTACTTAGATTGGTATCGGACTTTAATTGCGCAGCAATTTCATAACCATTTAATTTAGGCAGTTGAATATCGCAGATAATAAGGTGTGGAATTTCTCGTTTTACAACAGCTAGGCCCGCCTCTCCATCCATAGCTGTCAATACAACATAACCGAACTGTTCCAGCAAATATTTCATTAGTTCTAAGTTATCGTGATTATCCTCAATGATTAGAATCCGTGCGCTCATCGACAATCCCTTTTGTGATGACCAGTTTATCTTCTTATTTTACTATAAAACAAAGCCTTATAGTCTAAAAAATGAGATCATTCAATAAATATGCCGCTAAATTGTCATATAATTGCCAATAGAATTATTTTTTACACTACTTTTATTAAGATTATTACGAATATTCTAGCTATTTGAACATAATAAACTTATCTTTAATAAAGCATGAAATACTCTCTCACTTTTGGATGACAGCTTTTTGTCAAACACACTGTATCAGGAATCCCATGGAAGAAAACTTATCTTATTTGGATCGCTTATCCCCTATTTTAGAAGCTATGCCTGATGCCTTAGTTATTGTTGATGACCGTGGGCGCATAGTATTAATCAACCAGCAAACAGAAACGTTGTTTAATTATAAACGCAACGAAGTTCTTGGTGAGCTTGTTGAAATATTAATGCCTAATCGTTTTAGGAAACATCATCCTTCGCACCGTGATCATTATTTTTCAAACCCTAGAGTAAGATCGATGGGTAGCGGTCTAGAACTATATGGATTAAAAAGCGATGGCAGTGAATTTCCAATTGAAATAAGTTTAAGTCCACTTCAAACAGAGGATGGTAGATTTGCACTAGCAGCTATAAGAGATATTACCATTCGCAAAAAAGCGGAAGCGAAATTTAAAGCCATTATTGAAGCTACACCTGATTGTTTAGTTATGATAAACAAATCTGGCGAGATAATACTTGCGAATGCGCTTTCTGAAAAATTATTTGGTTACACAAAAGAACAGCTCATAGGTCAAAAAGTTGAATTCTTAATTCCAAATCGATTTCATCCAAATCATGAAGCTCACCGCACAAGTTATTTCATGCAGCCGCGCACAAGACCGATGGGCGTGGGCCTAGATCTGTTCGGACTACACAAGGATGGACACGAATTTCCAGTGGAAATTAGCTTGAGTCCACTCGAAACAGAAGATGGCCTTTTAGCATTAGCCGCAATACGTGATATTACTGATAGAAAATCATTAGTTGAACAATTACGCGCTAAGAATATTGAACTTGAAAAAGTAAGTCTTGCAAAAGATCACTTCCTAGCCAGCATGAGCCACGAACTACGTACGCCGTTAAATGCAATAATTGGTTTTACTGGAACGTTGCTAATGAAATTACCTGGGCCTCTTAATGCAAACCAAGAAAAACAGCTTACAACCGTAAAAAACAGCGCCAAACACCTACTATCACTCATTAATGATTTATTAGATCTTACCAAGATTGAATCTGGTAAAGTTGAGCTTCAACTGGAAAAAGTTAGTTGTGATGAAATCATCAATGATGTCATCACCTCACTTACTCCTATTGCAGAATCAAAGAAAATTGATCTGCAAGCAAAAATTCCATCAGTAAAAATCTATGCTGAAACTGACAGACGAGCGCTTACCCAAATTTTAATTAACTTAACTAATAATGCTTTAAAATTTACTGAACAAGGACGTGTTGAAATTAATATTGATATTAGGATAATTGATAATACAGAATATGCTGCAATCAATGTAACCGATTCAGGTATTGGAATTAAGCAAGAAGACGTAGAGAAATTATTTAAAGCATTCGAGCAAGTCAAAATACCCGGTAAAGTGATTGAAGGCACCGGATTGGGGCTGCATTTAAGTCAAAAATTAGCGACTTTAATTAATGGAAAAATAGAATTTAGTAGTAAATATGGAGAAGGTAGTACATTTTCGATATTAATACCAAAAATGTAATTTATCTATAAGGAGTTACACTATCTTAACCCCGGATGAGAAGAACACTCATCCGGGCTACATTTATGTGGGCATTAGAGAGCTATAAGATGTACGTATTACTTCCTGCGGAGTTGGATGTGTTAATTCATCGTGTCTCTTAACGCACCATGTCGGTAAGGCAACAGGAATGTCAAATTCTGGCCTACTAAAAAATGCACTGCGTGCATATCTCCGTACCAAAAAGCATCCAGTTATCAACATCGTCGCCATCGCCATCATGATTCCATTGAGCATTGCTTTCCGATAAGCATTAAAAGCATTATCATCATGTAAATCATATGCACGCAAGAAATCGGGTAATAATTCGTAGTCCGCAATAATAGCCTCGCGATCGTCTCGTGCAAAAGTCTTAATATTTTCTACTATTAATAAAGTACTCAAAAGAAAGATGACATACACAGGGAGGGCCATGTTTAATGAGTTGCGAAATCCAGCCTCATGACTTATTACACCACCCGCTACTCTACGAAAAACAGAAGGGTATTCCTGTCGTAGACGCTCTGATTGATGTATTAGCCAATCAATATCATCAAGTTTTAAATCATATTTAATGATTTCAAATGATGCGTATAAAAACTTTAACGCTCGATTGCGCTCATTATAAGTAGGTATTTCGCTATACCAATCTTTTGCTTTAACAACAAAATGACCACCCCATCTCAGCCTGTCATAATAGTCTTCTTTATTTTCTATAAATGTAGCGAAGCTAAACAGTGTATTTTTAAAATCATTCTTTTCTTCATCATTAGTCAATTTCTGGTTAAAAATAGCTGCCAGCAATTGAAAATGATTATCCAATAGGAATTTGAAATAACTACCTTGAAGATGCGGGAGATTTTTCCATGTCGCTCTTTTTATTAGATACTTGCAATCATCACTGCTCCCCAGAGAGAAGTGATCTTTCCATGCATTCATCTTAATAAAAAGGTATAACCGAGCCTCAATGATGTTCGCCTTGAACACTTTATTAGAATGTTTGCATAGAGACTTTACCTTGGCTAAATGTTTTTCACGTGAAGTATGCACAATTGCAAAAACCACATCATTATGCATCAGCAAACTTAACTTGGCGATAAAAACCATCGTAGCATTGATCTGTGAGAAATACTCATCAACAGGGACACCGAATGATTGACTAACTGTTGTTAGATAAGATCGAATGATCGGAGCGGCGCTCGGCGACAACTGCTCAAGACTCAAGTCATCGTCATCGTTCGTGCTATTAAGGTAGTTTTTAATGTCATCTAAACCATCGCCATCATTTTCAATCAATTCAAAAATGGTCATCATATGTAGGCTGTTCAGTCTTAGCATGTTTTGTTCCGCAAAAATTATTATGTGGTATTTGTGTAGGTATTATAATGAACAAAGCTTAACGCGTACATAAGGCTAACCCCGGATGAGAAGAGCACTCATCCGGGCTACATCCGGCCACATTTACCTAAACCTACCCTTACCCCACCTCTTCTGGTAAAATCTCGCTCAAATATATATTAAAAAACGAGAGCGGGTGCTATGCCAAGTGAAATTTCACTTTTAAAACAACGCACTATCAAGATCTTAAATACGTTCGCTAAACTCTATCCTACTAGCGATATATTCAAGAATGTTGATATTGAAGCCATTAAGAGCTTTAAAGAAGACGCCCAGTCTGGCTTTGATGAGCTATATTTGAAATGCCAATTTTTTCAATATCTAGCAAAAAACCTGAGCTTTACATCATTTAATACGCTCCCTTTTAGGGGCAAATATTTAGTCGAGATGGTTTTTAATTCTTTTCTTGAAGGTGAATTAATTGAATTAAACAATAATAAATCACTTACTGATTTATTATATAAATTTAATTACTTAGATAATTCATTAAATGATTTTGGATTCTGGCGTTATGCGGATGCCCAAACCTTTATAGATTTAAGTAATTCTATGGCGGAATATGTACGCTGGTATGAAAGAAATAGTCGCTTCTTGTATTGCTCAAATAATTATCCTGTTATCTCACCTGACCTTGATAAGAAAATCTCGAGTATGGACGATAAGGACGATGCAGATGAAGGCGACGAGCGCCATCTGAGACTGGGCAAAGATCAATGTATCGGAACACGTGGCTTAGGATATTGCGTGGCATTAATAGGTATCCGACCAACAACCAATCCAGAAGTAGAAGTGCTCCATATTTCATCTTCTGTTGAAGAAAACCTGGAAGATCTGTGCAATCGTTTTAAAGATCGCGACAATAATACTTATTCTCGAAAATGTATTGGTATTTACCTTATTGGCGGGCGCCCAATTCATTTTGCAGATTTCTTACCGACTATTTATAACGATGAATTTAACATTCTGGATGTACGATTAGCGACATCTATTAATGTACCTCAAGTGGGCTGTATTGTAACTTCGAATGGAGAAGATGCTTCGGTTTATTATTCCGGGAGTCTCGCTCATACGCCTGCTAATAAACGCAAACTAACAGATGAAATTAAAGGTGAAGAAAAAGAAAGTAGTGAAAAGCGTCCAAAGTTTAGATAAAAACTATACTGAGAGATAAATACAATGCTGGTGCGGTCTTACCATTTTAAAGTAGAAGCCTTTTGCGAGGCGTGTGAAGCACCTATTGAAAATATTATCCGCAAAACAGGCTTAACCATACTTACAGTCAATACTGATTTCAAAAATAAGAAAACCACCGTACAAGTTGAAGTTGACCCCATACTCGAAGACAACAACGAGGAAATTATTAAAAATGCGCTACGCGATGGTTGTAGATTAATAGAAGAGGAAGCCCCTCCAAAACAAGAATTGGCCAAAACTGAGTTAACGATTGTATCCTCCACTCTCTCACCAGTAATACCTCCTACAGCGTTACCGACCTTCAAAAAACCTCGCTGGCTAAGTATTTTATTAGGCGTGATCGGCGTTGCGAGTGGCGCGGCATTGATGGCATTGATGCTTTCTGGTATTGGCATTCCCTTTGCACTGATGGCAGGACTAGGAATTGGTAGCGCAGTTTTATCGCTTGGACTAGGCGCTGAAACTATTTACAACGCTGCTTTACATTTAATTAAAAGTCGCACCTTAAATATGGATACGCTTTACGCGCTAGGTGGCTTAATCGCAATAGGCGTCACGATTGGGCATCTGTTTTTACCTGGCATTTTTCCGATGATTTTCGATGCGGCATTGCTTATTTTTGGTTTTAAACACATTGGTGATGCGGTTAAAGGTTCATTTTTAAATTCTACTTCTACAGAAACTAAATTTTCAGATCGCGTGAATACGATCATGGCTCTCGATGCAACAGGTGAGAAAATAGCACTGGATAATATTCCTGTCGGAACCATCATTCGTGTACCGCGCGGTAGTATTATTCCCATCAATGGCGAAATACTAGATGATGAAGCTGTCATTTACAAAACGCTATTAAATGGGAAAACAAATCCCAAACTATATTCGCAAGGCAAAGCTGTTTTATCGGGTTTTCGTATTGATGATAAAAATAAAAATGAATTTGTGCGGATTAGAACAACGGCGACATTAAACGATTCCTATCTTAAACAGTTAGATTTTCGCTTAGAACAAGAGAAAGAAATAACGCCGCAAGCGAGCAGTATTAAGGATAAAATTCTCCCCTGGTTTATTCCTGTTGTTTTAACCCTAGCTATAGTCGCAGCATTAGCGATGGGCATTGCCTTCTTTCCCGCATTAGGTTTAACTGCTGCTGTCGCAATCGGTTTAAAATGCTTAATTGGCGTTTTGGTATCTGCATGTCCCTGCACATTGGGTCTAGTGATACCTTCTCTTGCTAATGCAGGCGTTGAAAAAGCAAAACTTGAAAATGTGATATTTAAAGATGAAAAAAGCCTGCGAACTGCCGCTCAAGTAAATGCTATAGCATTTGATTTAAATGGCACGCTTACTTTAGGCAAACCTATTGTTAAATCTTTTTTTACTACATTGTTACCTGAACGATTTTTAGGTTACGCCAAAGCGGCGGAAAAAAACTCACGACACGCTAATGCACGTGCTATTTTTGACTTTTGCTCGGCAAATAAAACGTGCGATTACGAAATAGGATCTATTGACGAGTACCGAACGGGTATCAGCGCAACAATTTCTACCAATAATAATAAAAAAATTGTTATTGGCAATGCTGATTTGATGAAAGAACATAAAATGGATGTTGGAAAGTACAAACAAGATAACAATATAAAAACAAAGAAATTACAGCAACTTACTTATTTATCTTTTGGCGATCAAATTGTAGGTCATTTTGTTTCAGAAGATCCGATTAAACCAGAAGCTTTTGCTCTAATCCAAAAACTAAAATCGCTAGACTATGAAATATATTTATTTACCGGTGATAATAATGAAATAGCTCAAGCATATGCTGAGATCTTTTCCATCAATGCGGAAAATGTTTATGCCAATTGTAAAAATACAGCTAAAGAATCGGATGGAAATGTTAGAACCAAGCCTGCTTGCGTTAGACTAGTACAAAAATCTGGAAGAATTTTAGCGATGATAGGAGATGCGGGTAACGATGCTATTTCCATGCTCACCAGCCACTTGGGTATCGCTGTTAGATCTGCTTCAAGTGATGATATGACGCTCAGCATGGCAAGTGTCGTGATTGATGATGTATCTTTGTCACCTATCATGGCATTGTTTGAAACTGCCAAACAAACCGAGAATCAAATTAGAAATAGTTTAATTACAAGTTTATCATTAAACGGCTTAGTCATTGGCACGACGATTGTGGGCGTTGCATTGACTGGACTGGGAATTTTCTTCCTGCCAGCGATTGGCGCAGGTTTGATGGTGTTGTCGTTAGTGCCCATTGCGATTTACACAGCGCAGCTTAATAGTGAGGAATTGGAAGCGTATGAAAGAGTGAAGGCTGAGGCGAGAAAAGGTATCGGCACACTTGAATTGAGAAAAGAGCTCGAATGTAGCCCGGATGAAACGCTTTTCGTTTCATCCGGGGTCAACCTAAACCATCCCACCGCAGATGAAGCGCCCTCTCCAACAAGAATCAACCCGAGTCACAGTGCCCCGGATGAAATTAAAAAACAAATTTCATCCGGGCTACGCTAGACCTTCTTACTCACAGCGTTTACATGCTCTGTACTAATGTCCAAATCATCAGACTTAGCCACCGACTTAAACGTTACCGCTTTAGACTTGTTTGCCTCAATAATTTCTTTCGCCGTCATTTTTTTATTATTAAAAAATTCATCCTGCAAATTTCTATATTTTTCTGCTTTAGGATGGAAATTAAAATAATAATCATATTCTTTTTTGCTACTCTCGCGACCAAGGAGTGCGCTTAGACATTCACCGGTTACCGGATAGGCTTTTCTCAGCATTTTATATCCCTCCACTTCAATAGAAAAAAGCTGTGACAGCAACCAATATCCTTTGCTATAGGGAAATGCTTTACCCTGACAATCTGCCACTCTTTTACGTTCCGCGTGAAAACCCTCAATAAAAGCAGTATTTGAAACGGTGCGACTCATTTCCCTCCACCATTTATTGCTTTTTTCATCATCCGTAAAAGATATAATCGTTAAAGACATAGGGTCTGAGTCTTTACGATTTTTAAGTAATTTTTCTGCATCATCCAGTGATTTATCATTCGATAAATCATCGGTCAAAAGATAAGTGAAAGTACGACCATCTTCACACAACGCGTGTTCTAAACAGTGATTTATTGTATAACGTGGTAAAGATGAATTTGATTCTCTTCTTTTCTTTATCTCCTTTCTCAAATCATCAAATTGACCAGTAATATATAAACGTGCCCATCTAGAAAACTCGCTGATAGATTCATCATCTTGCCGTTCCAGATCAACACTGCCTGGCAGCATAAAAAACTTAATTTCAATAGACTCAAATGGTTTATATTTCAATATATTGATGAAATCATGCAATCTTTCTTCTACTTTTAGTAAATTTTCTTCAGCAATATCCACCACAAAAAACCGGAATTTAGGTTTTGGAGATAATGATAAAGTCTCTAAAAATCCGAGGGGGAGTTCTTGTTTTTCAAAATCCTTGTGCAAATTTACGTCTGTGTGCGGATACAATTTGAATGCAGCGCCCATCACCTTCCGTGCTTGGGCAAGTTGATCGGCGGAAGAAATGATGGCAAGCGATGAATTAGGGTGAAGCAAACTACTTTGTTCTTTTTTTTCTTTGCGAGACGCTGGATTGGTTTTGAGGATACCGTTTTCAAAGAGATATCTGGGCTGCATGTTAAATTCCTTATTATGAGATTACCTCGACACCTGCACGCTTAATCAGCGTACAGGAGATGGATTATCACGAGCGGACGATATATTAAATAGTTTTGGGTGACAAGTAGCGATAGAGGCCGATCAAGCTGATGCTAATCCAAGCGATTTCAATCAAGGCTGAGGCCAAGTTCCAAGTAAAGCACAGAGAAAACATTAAGAAACATGAACCAAATAAATTCAACAACACGTAAGCGAGATCATCAGATGTCCACTTGCCGATGTTAATATAGTAATACGCAATCAGTGTAAAAATAACGCCGATAATGCCGACCATGTCTGGAAAACTTGTTAGTGTTTGCTGCATGCAATTAATGCCTCTTCTATTATTTCTGCTCCCGCATCTTGGCGGCAGGCGTTTTCACTTAAGTAGCGGCGCCAGGTACTTGCACCGCGCACCCCTTGGAATAAGCCTAATATATGACGTGTCAAAGCGGACAATTTTACACCAGATTGCAGTTGAGAGCGAACATAAGGTAGAAAATGTTTAATAATATCCGCACGGCTTAAATTCTGCTTATTTTTAAAGTATTTAGACTGTATTTCTGCGAGCAGCCAGGGGTTGTGATAGGCCGCACGGCCTAACATCACGCCATCAACCTGTGTTAATTGTTCGTCAATTTGCGCTAAGTTGTTGATACCGCCATTGATGATAATCGTCAAATCGGGGAAATCCTGCTTGATACGCCACACCGTATCATAGTGCAACGGTGGCACTTCGCGATTTTGTTTAGGACTTAAACCCTGTAACCAGGCTTTACGCGCATGGATAATAAACGTTTTGCAGCCTGTGGCTGCGATTAATTGAATGAATGCATGCAAACTTTCGTAAGAATCTTGATCGTCTACCCCAATGCGACATTTAACTGTCACTGGGATTTTTACAGTATGCTGCATCGCAGCCACACACTCTGCGACTAATTGCGGTTCTAACATCAAACACGCACCAAAGCGCCCCTTGCTCACGCGCGGGCTAGGACAACCCACATTTAAATTAATTTCATCGTAGCCGTAATCTTCGCCGATACGTGCAGCATTCACTAACAATTCACTATCACTACCACCTAGCTGCAAGACGACAGGATGTTCTGCATTATCAAATTTCAGCAAATAATCCCTATCACCATGCGCGATCGCATGCGCAGTGATCATTTCAGTATAAAGCGTGACATCGGGCGCGATGAGACGTAAAAAATAGCGATCGTGACGATCGGTCCAGTCCATCATAGGAGCTACGGAAATCTTTGGAGCCACTAAGCAACTCCCTCTTCCAAGCTATGCAGGGGTCGTATGCTGCTCCATTCTTTACAACCCGGACATTGCCAGTGAAGAGTTCTGCCTGAAAAACCGCATGAGGTACATTGATAATCCGGCTTAGTTGCTAAGACCTTCTTCATCAAATTTTGCAGGATCTGCATATCTTCCTTCGCCCTGCCCTCAACGCTAGTCATATAAAGGGTAACAAATAATTGTAATCCACGTAATGATGGATAACGCCGCACATATTCTGCAACAAAATTCGCCGCAACCTTATCACCTTTCCACTTACGAATACGTTCTGCCAAAATTAACACGACGGGTACATGTGGGTACTCGCCAATTAATTTTTTGAAATAATCGATTAATTCATCTTCTTTCTTCAAGCTTTCGTAGCAAGAAGCAATCAACTCGACTGACTCAGATAAGTAATTTGTGTTTTGATCACGGATTTTTTTCAACCGTTTAAGTGCTAACTCATAATTGCCTGCGCGCATGTGCACTTTGGCAAATACAATGCTAGCACGTACGCAACTTTTATCCACGGCTAACGCACTTTCAAGCAAATTTTCTGCTTGATGTAATTCTGATTTATTAAGATGTAGCTCTGCTAATTCGCAATAATAATGCGACATTTGCGAATACAAATTTTTTCGTGTCAGCGTTTGATATTTTACAGCAGTATCAATAGCTTTTTGCCAAGATTTTTCTTGTTCGTAAATTTCAATGAGTGTTGAAAGCGCTTGCGGTGCGTACGTTTTTTCATTGCTCAATTCAGTAAAGATACGCTCAGCACGATCAAGCATACCTGCGCTTAGATAATCATGCCCTAATTCATACATCGCTTGTTCGCGGTAAACGCTTTCTAATTGTGGGCGCGCAATTAAGTTTTGATGTATACGCAACGCACGATCCACTTCGCCACGACGGCGGAATAACTTACCGACGGCTAAATGGGTTTCAACGGTGTCGCTATCTACTTCTAACATTTTTATGAAAATATCGACGGCTTTGTCAGTTTCATCGTTGAGTAAGAAATTTAAACCAACCAGATAATCACGTGGTAATTTAGTTTTTTGTGTCGGCTCTTCATCTTGCGTACGCATGCGTGTACCAGCCACCCAGGCACCGGCAACGCTTGATAAGAAGAATAAAGCGCCGAGAATCTTCATTAGACTTTATCCTGCAATGGAATAGCACGTAGGTTGTTAATTTCTTTTTCCGCATTGTTAAGCTGTTGACGCATGCGATAATTATTAATTTTGGCTTTTATTAGCAGCCAAAAACCGACGACCATGCCGATCATGCAGCCGAAAGCAAAAGCAAATACCAGTAATAATGAAAGCGGCATTGAACTTTGGCCGAGGTAATAATTAATCGTAACGGATTCGGAATTTAATGTGGCGAAAGTCATCCCGAAAAGGATTATGACGATTAAGAAGAAATAGCTAATTATACGCAATGTTGTATTCTCCTAATTTTAACCCCGGATCAAATAAAAAGCGATTTGATCCGGGCTACGCGTAGCCCGGATGAAACGCCCTTGTTTCATCCGGGGTTAAGATAAAACGGCGCGATTTTTTGCGCCGTACTCCGATTACTCAATTACCGTCATCCCACCCATATACGGTTGCAGCGCCTTCGGGATATGAATGCGCCCCAACTCATCTTGGTTATTTTCAATCACCGCAATTAATGTGCGACCTACTGCTAAACCCGACCCGTTTAAGGTATGCACTAATTCAATTTTACCCGCACCATCCCTGAATCGCGCTTTCATACGACGCGCTTGGAAACTTTCAGTGTTGCTGCAGGAAGAAATTTCACGGTACTTATCTTGTCCTGGCAACCAAACTTCTAAATCGTATGTTTTGGTTGAAGCAAAACCGATATCACCCGTGCAAAGTGCAACAACGCGGTAAGGTAATTCTAAACGCTGTAAGACTGTTTCTGCATGTTTAGTCATTTCTTCTAACGCTTCGTAAGATTTTTCAGGATGCACAATTTGCACCATTTCGACTTTTTCGAATTGGTGCTGACGTAACATACCACTGGTATCTTTGCCATACGAACCTGCTTCACTACGGAAACAAGAACTGTAACAGGTGTATTTAATAGGCAATTGTTTTTCTTCTACAATTTGATCGCGCACGGTGTTAGTAACAGGCGGCTCGGAGGTAGAAATTAGATATTTTTGTTCGCCATCGAATTCAACTGGGAATAAGTCTTCTTTGAATTTCGGCAATTGACCTGTGCCGAATAACACATCCGCTTTAACAATAAATGGTACAAAAATTTCTTCGTAACCATGTTCGGTGGTATGCAAATCTAGCATAAATTGCGCTAATGCACGTGATAAGCGTGCAATAGGCCCGCGTAATACAACAAAACGTGCGCCGGATAATTTGGCTGCAGTTTCAAAGTCCATCCAGCCATTATTTGCTGCTAATTCAGCATGTTCTTTGGGTTTAAAAGCAAACTTTTTCGGTTCGCCCCAAGTACGCACAACTTTATTGTCGTTTTCATTCTTACCGTCTGGAACGCTGTCGTGGGTCACATTCGGTATGGTGGCTAGAAAGTCATCGAGTTCTTGCTGGACCCCTTCATAAGCTTCTTCTTGAACTTTAAGATTATCGCTTAACTGCTTGAGACTTTTGAAAACTTCCTCGACATTCTTGCCTTGTGCTTTCGCTTGCCCTACTTCTTTAGAGCGTACATTACGCTCGTTTTGCAGCTCCTGCATTTTGACTTGTAGGGTTTTGCGTTTATCTTCCAGTTCATTGAATTTTGCGACATCCAAAACGAAACCGCGCTTTTTTAATCGCGCGGCTACGGTGTCGAGGGAGTTTCTTAATAGTTTGGGGTCGAGCATATTATGTCGTCACCTTTGCTAATACTTCAGCAGCTTTCTTACCCATGTCCGCAGGAGACGCGACGGTATATACACCGGCCGCTTCAAGTGCTTTGAATTTTTCTGCTGCTGTGCCTTTGCCACCCGCAATAATCGCGCCAGCGTGGCCCATGCGCTTGCCTGCAGGCGCTGTTACACCTGCGATATAAGCAACCACCGGCTTCGTTACATGCTTCTTGATAAAGTCAGCCGCTTCTTCTTCTGCGCTGCCACCAATTTCGCCAACCATGATAATAATTTCGGTTTGCGGATCTTTTTCAAACATGCCCAGCACATCGATAAAGTTGGTGCCCGGAATAGGATCGCCGCCAATACCCACGCAAGTACTTTGACCCAATCCTAAATCACTGGTTTGTTTAACTGCTTCATAAGTTAATGTACCAGAACGTGACACAATACCCACTTTACCAGGTTTGTGAATGTATCCCGGCATAATACCGATTTTGCATTCGCCTGGTGTGATAACGCCTGGGCAATTGGGGCCGACTAAACGCACGCCTGGATGTTGATCGATAATGGCTTTCACTTGCAGCATGTCTAATACTGGAATGCCTTCGGTAATACACACGATTAGTTTAACACCGGCATCGACTGCTTCTAAAATCGAATCTTTGCAGAATGGTGCAGGCACGTAAATAACCGATGCATCTGCTTTCGTTTCACGCACAGCATCTTTTACCGTGTTAAAAACGGGCAAACCTAGATGGGTTTGACCACCTTTTTCAGGTGTTACGCCGCCAACCATTTTCGTGCCGTATGCAATCGCTTGCTCAGAATGAAACGTGCCTTGTTTGCCGGTGAAACCTTGGCAAATAACCTTGGTGTTTTTGTTGATCAATATACTCATTACGTTATACCTCTGTTTTAAATGTTCCCGGAGTAAATAAAAAGCAATTTACTCCGGGCTACATATTTTATTTCGCAGCAGCGACTACCTTTTTCGCTGCGTCGGTGAAACTTTCGGAAGCGATAATATTTAAGTTTTTACGTTTGCCTTCTTCGTTTAGTAATTTCGCGCCTAAATCAGCGTTATTACCTTCTAAACGCACGACAACAGGTAACGATGTACCAATTTGTGAAACCGCGCCTAAAATACCTTCTGCGATTAAATCGCAGCGCACAATACCACCAAAAATATTAATCAAAATCGCTTTGACTTTTTTATCAGACAAAATAATTTTAAACGCTTCTTCCACGCGTTCTTTGGTTGCACCACCACCAACATCTAAGAAGTTTGCAGGATTGCCACCGTGCAACTTGATCATGTCCATGGTTGCCATGGCAAGACCAGCACCATTCACCATACAACCAATATCGCCATCGAGTGCGATGTAATTTAATTCCCAATCACGCGCGCGATTTTCGCGTTCATCTTCTTGGGTTGCATCACGCATCGCACGGAGCGCGGGTTGTCTGTATAACGCGTTTTCATCAATACTGATTTTCGCATCTAAGCAAAGTAAGTTGCCTTGCTTCGTTACAACTAACGGATTAATTTCCAACAAGCTGAAATCGCGTTCTGCAAATAACTTGCTTAATCCAACTAGCAAGTTAACAAATTGCTTTACTTGCTCGCCCTTCAAGCCTAAGGCAAACGCTAAATCACGACCTTGGTACGGCATAACACCCGCGATTGGATCAACGACGATAGTCAGAATTTTTTCAGGTGTTTTTTCTGCTACTTTTTCAATTTCCACACCACCTTCTGTCGATGCCATAAACACGATGCGACGCTTAGAACGATCAATGACCGCGCCTAAATATAATTCGCGCTCAATATCACAAGGCTCTTCAATTAACACTTGATTAACCGGTTGGCCTTCTGCCGTGGTTTGGTAAGTCACTAAGTTCGTACCTAGTAATTTACGCGCCACTTCTGCCAATTCTTCTTTGGTATTGACGAGTTTCACACCGCCCGCTTTACCGCGACCGCCTGCGTGCACTTGTGCTTTCACTACCCAGCGAGACAGACCCATATTGCCCGCGATATGAATCGCTTGCTCTACGTTTGCTGCTACTTCACCTTTTGATACGGGCAAGCCGTATTGTGCCAATAATTGCTTGGCTTGATATTCATGCAAATTCATTTACGTTACACCTCTAAAATTAAGCGGGTTGGATCTTCAAGTAATTCTTTAATTGTGACGAGGAAAGTCACTGATTCTTTTCCATCTATTAAACGATGATCGTAAGAAAGCGCTACATACATCATAGGGCGAATTACAATTTGTCCATTCTCCACCACCGCACGTTCCTGAATCTTATGCATGCCCAAAATAGCGCACTGTGGTGAATTTAATAAGGGGGTTGCCATCAGCGAACCAAACACACCACCATTAGTGATGGTAAAGGTACCGCCAGTCATTTCTTCCATAGAAAGTTTGCCTGCACGCGCTTTTTCAGCGTAAGCAGCAATGCTGGATTCAATTTCAGCCATATTCATTTTGTCTGCATCGCGTAGTACTGGTACGACCAAGCCGCGCTCTGTTGAGACTGCAACGCCGATGTCTACATAACCATGATAAACAATGTCATTACCATCAATAGATGCATTGACTATCGGTGAGCGTTTTAATGCTTCTGCGCAAGCTTTTACAAAGAAAGACATGAAGCCTAAACGCACGTTGTATTTCTTTTCAAATTTTTCGCGATATTTATTACGAATTTCCATGACTGGCGCCATGTTGATTTCGTTGAAAGTGGTGAGCATCGCAGTGTTTTGCGTGACTTCTAACAAACGCTCAGCAATACGGGAGCGCATGCGGGTCATGGGAACGCGTTGTTCGGGACGTGCACCAGCGGGAACGTTGATAGCTGGTAGGGCGGCGCCTGCAGCGACGGCACGACGGACGGATGGCGGAAAATCTTTGGTCGCAACGGATGAGTCCTTCGTTTCTGATGAGGAGGGACTGGACGCCTGTGCGCTTGCTTGCGCGCGCGGCTCAGATGGTTTTGACTCGGATTTGGGTTCTGCTTTTGGCTCTGGCTTGGATTTTTCCGGGGCATCCGCTTGTTTGCCTGCAGCCACAGCTTCAATAACAGCAATCACTTCATGTGCATTCACAGTGCTGCCGGTTGGCTTTTTAATTTCCTTTAAAATTCCATCAGCTGGCGCCGGAACTTCAAGCATTACTTTATCAGTTTCCAAGTCCACTATATTCTCGTCGCGCGATACTCTATCCCCTGCTTTTTTATGCCAGGTAGAAACAGTCGCATCCGATACTGACTCGGGTAACAACGGAACTTTTACTTCAATCGCCATTGCAGTTTCCTTATTTCGTTAATGCTTGTGTGATTAATTTTTCTTGCTCTTTTTCATGCACTGAATGATAACCCGCAGCCGGTGAAGCCGAGGCTGGTCTACCAGCATAGCGCAAGTTCTGTTCTTTGCCCAATAGAGCAGTAAAATAGCCGTTCATCATAAACCAGGCGCCCTGATTTTGCGGCTCTTCCTGACACCAAATAAACTCTTTAACATGCGCATAAGGCTTCAAGATTTCTTTCGCTTTTACCTCAGGGAATGGATACAACTGTTCAATACGGACAATCGCTACATTATCCAGTTTTTCCGAGTTTTTATTTTCCATCAATTCGTAATAAACTTTGCCGCAACATATTACAACACGATCAATTTTCTTCGGATCGGTTTTACTAGTATCTGGAATCATTAATTGGAATTCGCTACCATCCGACAAATCTTTCAAGCTAGAAACAGCTTCAGGATGTCGCAATAAACTCTTTGGCGTCATCACAATAAGTGGCTTACGATAGGGTCGAATCATTTGTCTGCGTAACAAATGGAAAATTTGCGACGGTAATGATGGTACACATACTTGAATGTTATCTTGCGCACACAATTGCAAATAACGTTCTAAACGTGCGGAAGAATGTTCTGGACCCATACCTTCATAACCATGTGGAAGCAACATGACTAAATTACACAAATTTCCCCACTTCTGCTCGCCAGAACTGATGAATTGATCAATCACGACTTGGGCGCCATTTGCGAAATCGCCAAATTGCGCTTCCCACAATACTAAAAAGTTTGGCTCAGCGCTTGCGTAACCATATTCAAAACCTAAAACCGCTTCTTCAGATAATAAAGAATCAACGATATTAATTTGCGCTTGCGTAGATGAGATATGGCTCAACGGAATATAAGGTGTGCCGGTATTTTGATCGTATAAAACAGCATGTCGATGCGCAAATGTACCGCGGCCTGCGTCTTGTCCACATAAACGCACTGGGTAGCCTTGATCTAACAAGGTCGCATAAGCCATGTTTTCAGCGAAACCCCAATTTAATGGTTGCTCACCCGCTACCATCTTTTTCTCAGCTTCAAAAACTCTGTTAACTTGTGGCTGCAGCACAAAACCCTGAGGCAATTCCGTGATTTTTTCACCGAGTGTTTTTAGCTTTTTCATGGGTACACTAGTATCTGCTTTTTTATCCCACGGCGTGCCAGCAAATGGTTCCCAGTCAACTGCGAATTCTTTTGAAGTGTCTTTACCTAACTCTAATACGCTTTTACCGTTATCTAAAGCATCGCGATAATCATCCGCAATTTTTTTGGTGTCTGCATCAGAAATAACTTTTTCATCCAGCAATTTCTTTTCATACAATTGATAAGGTGCTGGCATCGCTTTAATGACTTTATACATCATAGGTTGTGTTGCAGATGGTTCGTCTGCTTCATTATGGCCATGACGGCGGTAGCATACTAAATCTATCACCACATCGCGCTTAAAGGTGTTGCGATAATCAATCGCTAATAATCCTGCAAAATACACCGCTTCTGGATCATTACCGTTAACATGTAAAATAGGTGCTTCGACCATTTTAGCAATATCGGTGCAATAAGTCGTAGAACGGGAATCTTTTGGATTGCTGGTGGTAAAACCAACTTGATTGTTAATCACAATATGTAACGAGCCGCCAACGGTGAACCAGCGCGCTTGCGACATATTAAATGTTTCCATCACAACGCCTTGGCCTGCAAACGCAGCATCACCATGAATTTGAATGGGTAGTACTTGTTTTTGCTCAGTGTCGCGACGACGACGTTGACGCGCGCGTACGTTGCCCTGCACCACAGGTGAGACGATTTCCAAGTGGGAAGGATTAAACGCAAGCACCATACGCATAGGGCCGTACGCAGTTGTTATCGTTGCAGCTGCGCCTAAGTGATATTTCACGTCGCCTGAATGAGTGGTGGAAACCCCCTTACCTTCAAACGCTGCAAAAATTTCTTTTGGGTCTTTACCAACAATATTAACTAACACATTTAAGCGACCCCGATGTGCCATACCGATGACTGTTTCGTGCACGCCGTATTCCGCACTACGTGAAACGACTGCATCTAACATAGGCACTAAACTATCGCCGCCTTCTAATGAAAAGCGTTTTTGACCTACATATTTAAAGCCTAGGTATTTTTCCAAGCCATCTGCGATGACTAATTTATCCAGGATACGTTTTTTAATATCTGCGGGCGGATTAAAATGCGCCCAACCATCTTCAATACGGGCGCGAATCCACTCAACTTCATCCGAGCGGTTAATATGCATATATTCAACGCCCATCGTGCCACAATAGACTTGACGCAAACTTTGGAAAATTTCAGTTAGTGTTGCGCTTGATTTTCCTAAAGCAGTGTAAGAACCCACACTAAAACTACGCTGCATATCTTGTTCAGAAAAACCATAATATGCTAACTCTAATGAAGGACTATAAATTGCTTGCAACAAATTTAAAGGATCAGTTTTAGCTTGCAAATGACCTAAACGGCGATAAGCAGATATAAGTTCGAGCACCAGCTCTTGCTTCTGGTCTGTCACACCTTCCATGCCTTGGCCTGTGATGCGCGCTGAATGTTGCGCAAAGTCATAAAACTGCTGCTGGATGACTGAGTGCGGCACATCGGGCTGTTCGCGTTTCATTTGTTTTAGCAAATTATCGAAATAGCTACGCCATTTTGGATCTACCTCGTCTGGATTTTCGAGATAGCTTTCATATAAGTTTTCTAGGTAGGCCTCGTTACCTGGCGCAAGATAAGAATCTTGCAGCTGTTGGTTCATTGTTTTCGTTTGTGATGACATTTTAATTATACACTCTCTTCTAACATTTCTTCTTTGATGTTGTTAATCGCCTGCAGCGGGTTTAAATCTTTAGGACACACATCCACACAATTCATGATGCCGCGACAACGCATCGCACTGAATGGATCGGATAAGTCTGCTAAGCGTTCCGATTTAGCCGTATCGCGACTGTCCGCAATAAAACGATAGGATTGCAATAATGCAGCAGGGCCCATGTATTTATCAGGGTTCCACCAGTAAGAAGGACACGCGGTAGTACAGCATGCGCATAAAATACATTCATATAAACCATCAAGTTTTGCGCGTTCTTCAGGTGATTGTAAACGTTCAGTTGCAGGCGCTGGTGTATCGTTTTGTAAATACGGTTTGCCTTTTTCGTATTGTTCGTAAAATTGTGTCATATCGACGACTAAATCACGAATAACAGGCAACCCTGGTAATGGACGGATAACAACCGGCTCAGATAACGATGATAAATGCGTGGTGCATGCCAAACGGTTTTTACCATTCACATTTACGCCGTCAGAACCACACACCCCTTCGCGACATGAGCGGCGAATAGTGAGGGTTTCATCTACTTTATTTTTAAGATGCAAAATAACATCGAGCAACATGTTGCAATTATGCTCTTTCACATCCACTTCATAATCTTGCATGTATGGTTTTTCATCGGTTTCAGGATTGAAGCGATAAATTGAAAATTTCATCGTAGCTTTTTCAGTCATGTTTATGCTCCATTCTCTTCAGTTGCATTCTCTTCTCGGTTGCGTAATGTAATCGGTGGCATGCCAATCGGTTTCATGTTTACTGGACGGGTAGTAATACGACCATCTTCGTAATACAAAGTATGTTTCAACCAATTTTGGTCGTCTCGATCAGGGAAATCATAACGCGCGTGCGCGCCACGACTTTCTGTACGAGTATTCGCAAGATGCGCTGTTGCCAATGCAGTTGCCATTAAATTATCTAATTCAAGCGCTTCGATACGCGCAGTATTAAAGGTATTACTTTTATCTTTAATGCTTGCGTACTTTAAGCGATCGCGTAATTCATCTAATTTCATGAAACCTGTTTTCATGTTTTCAGCAGTACGGAAAACACCAAAATCATCTTGCATTACATTTTGTAAAGCAACGCGGATATCTTCAACTGACTCGCCTTTTTTGTTACCGTTCCAGCGATAAACTCGCGATAATGCTTGCTCAATCTCACTGGAATCCGCTTCGTTAAAATGCAAGCCTTGTTCAATACTTTCTTTAGCATGCAAACCTGCTGAGCGGCCAAATACAACTAAATCTAGCAATGAATTTGCACCTAAGCGATTTGCACCGTGTACTGACACACACGCAGTTTCGCCTGCTGCATACAAACCAGCTACCACTTCATCTTCATTATTCGCGTTTTGAGTTAACACTTGCGCGTGATAATTCGTTGGAATACCGCCCATTAAATAATGGCAAGTTGGCACAACGGGGATTGGGTCTTTGACAGGATCTACACCCGCAAAAGTCATCGCTAATTCACGAATACCTGGTAAACGTGTCTTAATTAATTCTTCGCCTAAATGATCCGCCTTCAACAAGACATGATCGCCTTTAGGGCCTGCACCGCGGCCTTCGCGAATTTCGATTGCAGAACAACGTGAGACGATATCGCGGCAAGATAAATCTTTAAGATGCGGCGCATAACGTTCCATGTAACGCTCGCCATTTTTATTAATTAAGTAACCGCCTTCACCGCGCACACTTTCACTAATTAATGAGCCGGAACCGTAAATACCGGTTGGGTGAAATTGCCAGAATTCCATATCTTGTAATGGATAGCCTGCACGTAACACCATACCAAAACCATCACCCGTGTTGATGTGTGCGTTGGTGGTTGATGCGTAAATACGCCCTGCACCGCCGGTAGCTAAAATCGTGGCGCGCGCTTTCACAAATACTAATTCGCCCGTTTCGATGCAAATGGCAGTGACGCCAGCTACACCGTTTTTGGTTCTTACTAAATCAATCGCGAACCATTCATTATAAAATTGTGTTTTGGCCTGCAAGTTTTTTTGATACAGCGTGTGCAACATAGCATGACCAGTACGGTCTGCTGCGCAAGCAGTACGGTGCGCTTGTGCTTTGCCGTAATCCAGCGTCGCCCCACCAAACGCGCGTTGATAAATTTTACCGTTTTCTAAACGAGAAAAAGGCAAACCCATGTGTTCTAATTCATAAATAGATTGCGGTGCGTTTTTGCACATGTATTCAATTGCGTCTTGATCCCCTAAAAAATCTGAGCCCACAACAGTGTCATACATATGCCAGCGCCAATCATCTGGCTCGATATTACCGAGCGCTGCGTTAATACCGCCTTGCGCAGAAACTGTGTGCGAACGTGTAGGAAAAACTTTGGAAAGGACGGCAACCTTCAAACCGGAACCGGCTAATTCTGTTGCTGCGCGTAAACCTGCGCCACCACCACCAATAATCACTGCATCAAATGTGTGTGTTGCTACATTCATTACTTAAACACTCCATAAAATCAATACTGCCCAAACGAAACAGGCTAATAAAAGAAAAATTGTTAACGCGTTTAACACACAACGAATTACCCATGGCTTTACGTAATCGGTGTAAATAGTCCACATACCAATCCATGCGTGATACAACATGCAAAGCACGATGACGATGGTTGCGACTTTCATCCAAACTTGTGTGAATAACCCGTGCCATTCAGCGAATGAGATGCCGGGTGTTGTGATGACATAACCAATTAAAAATATACTGTAGAGCGCCATTGCAATGGCTGAAGTGCGTTGAATGATCCAATCACGCAAGCCGCTGTGAGCTACACTTAATACTGACTTCACCATATCCAAATTCCTGCTGCAATAATCAAAATGATTGAAATAACGATGGCAAGCACCGCGGTCAGTCGACCGGCTTTCAAGGTGTCTCCAATGTGTATATCAGAGAGCAAATGTCTGATACCCGCTACTAAGTGATAAAAAAATGGGATAAACAACAGCCAGAACGCTATTTTTACCAGTGGATTTGCCGCCCACTGCTGCAGCATGTCGAAACCCGAAACCGTCAGGGACAAACTTAAGCCCCAGAGCATAACGGGAATGAGGACAAACAGGCAGGCACCAGAGATGCGATGCATTAGGGAAACGATGGCTGGCAAAGGAAAGCTGATCGTAAAAAGATCAAGATTTTTGGGCCTTTTGGTGCGCACTTTTTGATGTTCCTTTTTTTAATATTAAAGAATAAGCAATGGCGAATGTGATTATATTATTGGCACTTCGGTAAAGCAAACATAAAGCGTGGTTTTGAGCTACATAATATGATTAAATAGAGAGAATTTAAGCAGGAGAGAGAAGAAAATGGCCGGAAAGAAGGCAACACTGACCATAGACGGTAAATCTATAGAATTTGATATCCTATCGGGCACCTTAGGCCCTGATGCCGTCGACATTGGATCACTTTTTAAACACGACCATTTCACCTTCGATTTGGGCTTTAATTCAACAGCTGCCTGTGAATCCAAAATCACTTATATCGATGGCGAGAAAGGCACCCTGCTCTATCGTGGCTACCCTATTGAGCAATTAGCTAGCAAGTCGAACTTCTTAGAGGTGAGTTACTTACTATTAAACGGTGAGCTGCCTGGCAAAGAGCAATACGACAAGTTCTGTCAGGATATAAAACAACATACGATGGTGCATGAGCAAATCCGCAACTTCTTTAACGGGTTTAGACGCGATGCGCATCCGATGGCGATTATGGTGGGTGTAGTTGGCGCTTTATCTGCGTTCTATCACGATACGCTGGATATTATGAATGCTGAACATCGCAACGTTTCTGCCTTACGTTTAATTGCTAAAATGCCCACCATTGCAGCGATGTGTTACAAATACTCTATTGGCCAGCCATTTATGCCGCCAAAAAACCAATTATCTTATGCAGAGAATTTTTTGCATATGATGTTTGGCACGCCGTGCGAAGATTACAAACCAAATCCTGTGTTAGCACGTGCGCTAGATAAAATTTTTATTCTGCATGCTGATCATGAACAAAATGCCTCTACTTCTACTGTGCGTTTAGCGGGTTCAACCGGTGCAAATCCGTTTGCCTGTATTTCAGCGGGTATTGGCGCGCTTTGGGGACCTGCACACGGCGGCGCAAACGAAGCCGTGCTGAATATGCTGCATGAAATTGGCGATGCGAAAAATATTCCGAAATATATTGAGCGCGCAAAAGATCCAAAAAGCACATTCCGTTTAATGGGCTTTGGTCACCGCGTTTATAAGAATTACGATCCACGTGCGAAAGTAATGCGTGAAACATGTCATGAAGTGTTGGATGCGGTCGGCGCACATGATGATCCGATTTTCAAATTGGCGATGGAATTAGAACGTATCGCACTGCAAGATGAATATTTCATTCAAAAGAAGCTATATCCGAATGTGGATTTTTATTCGGGTATTACACTGAGAGCAATTGGCATTCCAACGAATATGTTTACTGTGATGTTTGCTCTAGCGCGCACGGTCGGCTGGGTGGCACAGTGGAATGAGATGATTAGTAATCCTTATCGTTTAGGCCGTCCAAGACAGTTGTATACGGGTTATAAAGAAAGAGATTACGCAGGAATGACGGAAAGATAAGCGTAGCCCGTACACCGGGCTACTTTTTAGCTTTTTTTGCTGCTTGAGATTGCTCACCTTCAACATGTTGACCTTCTGCTTTGCGTTTTGGAGCTGCTTTTTCATTCGCAATTCTGGCGGTTTGAAAGAGGGTCATCGAAGATGAAGATGAGCTCGACTCCTCACTCGAAGATTCCTTATCAAAACTAAATGCCGCGGATTTTATTATATTTTTTTTATTTAGGCCCGTTTTTTCCCAATCTATCGATAAAAACTCCATCTCAGAGAATGGAATTTGAGCGCGATTTCGATAGTGGTGCTCCTCTTGCAATGCTCGCGCTTGCAAATATATTTCGACAACAGCTGTCTTATCTAGCGGCGCTGCAGACTTATTAAAATTAGTTAACAAAAATGGAGAAAGCAAATTATAATCAGAATCCGTCATTCTCAATAAAGCCATTAATAATGAAACGGGTTTATAGGCTGAGCTTCCCCAATGAACTTTATCTGTCAAAATAACTTGATTCAAAACATTAGCAACATTCGCCCATTGTTTGGCACGTAAAACTGCGGTTACTGAAAAAGAACAAATGTCTTTCATTATTTCTGCTCGCAATTCAGAGCTATCGGTATCTTTCCCAGAGAAAAGAGCCATTTTGGCTATGATTGCAATTGCTTCAAACTGAGATTGATCAGACGTATCACTGTCTGCAATAAATTTACGGAGTAAATGAAAATAACAGAACACATAGCGATGGACTTGAATAGCACTTACAAATGCATCATCTTTAATCTGAGAAACTAATGCACTGATGATCTTTGGATTATTTAGCCAAGTTATTAATTGAGCACATTCTTGTGTAGATTGATAATTGCCATCCTTCCTAAATTCAGCAAATTCATTCGTCCATCTCCACTCTGAGAACATTGATGTCACAATACCAAAAAAAATATTTTCAACTAGAGTTCTGTTATCGCTCACATCTACCAACTTTTGGCCCCACTCTCTTGATGCAACAATAACAGTCAACGCATTTATTAATAAAACACTAAAATTATTACGCGGTGCACGATAATTATTGAGTACTTTGAAAAACTTTTCTAAAATATTGTAAACTTTAAGCGGAAAATCAATATGCAAATTCTCAGTATCGGAGCTATCATCTGAATGTAATAGCTCAATAAAATTAATCGCATTAATTCTTCGCTGAATAATATTAACTTCATTTATTAACGCTAATACTTGCATTGCACTTCGTTTATCGACACGGAATGAATCAAATAAATTGTAAAATAGACAGCTTTTAGAAGTATCATCTAAATTATAATTCTCTAGCATTTTTTTTAGATCAGCTTTTACGTGTGCTGCGATCGTTAACTCTTCATTAGATTCACGTGGATCGGTCTCATACTGAGTCATGCTTTTATAGTCTGCGAAAAAACTATCTGCATCGGGGTCTAGAGAATCAATATCTGCCAAAGTCCATTTAATTAAGCGTTTGCCAAATTTTAGTTGATGGTTTCGCCCCGCTTTGGATGGTGAGCGATCAGCATAATAATTTTCGCGAATAAAAATTTCGATTGCATCTGCGAGTTGTGGGTTAGCATTTTTAAGCCTAGCTTGCAACTGAGTGAATAATCGCTCAAAACGTCTAAAAGCAGGTGATTCTCTGGATTTCCAGCCCCAGGTTTTTTGAGCAAATTCATAATAGGCAGAAATTAACTCTTTTACTGTTGCGCAATCCTCAGGAGTTTGAATAATGGGTTGATTAATAATCGCATCAATGCCTAAATCTAACAAAAATTTAGTGAATACTTTTTGCCAAAAGGGAATGTCGTTGATAGCTAACATTTCTGCTGTAGTTAAATCAGCTAGAAATTTTAGTTTTTTTTCTGCTAGTGGGTATACATCCGCGAAGTGAGCGAGAATATCGTTGTGTTGCATAGTTACACCTATTATCTATGGTTGATGCACCTGTACGCTTAGTCAGCGGACTGTCATCCCGCGCGGCTTCTGGCGCGGGATCCAGCGCCTTAACCACACTGGATCCCGTGCCAAAAGCATGCACGGGATGACAGTCCGCTGACTGAGCGTACAGGTGATTGGATAACACGATAATGACCACATACCAATTAACACCAAAACAAACTCACACCACCGGCCACCATAAAATCATTCTTGCCGCCAGTAATAGTATAAAAATCTCGGGCTTCTAAACGCACTGCTACTACATCATTTGCAAAAATATGCACGCCTGCGCCTGCGTTTATATTCCCTTCGCTATTGGGATCGTTATTATCATTGTTATTATTGTAATGATTCACACCCGCACCTGCTAATAAAAATGGTTCAATCGCTTGTTTAGCTATAAAATATGGTGAAAAATGATAAACCCCATCAACTGCAAATTGTTTGCCACGAATTTGCTGGTTGTAATTCGCCTCCCGACGCGAATAACTCGTAAACATTCCCGCTAATGCCTCAATACCCCAATTACTAGTAAAGTTATAACCTGCCAATAAATAACCCACACCTGTGTTCTCTAGGTTGCGACTCGGTGCAAACCATTCATAACCACCCATAGCAGAGAAAATTGCTGAGTTGGCTCTGCTAAAGGCAAAAGCTGATGATACGGATAAAGAAAGAAGAGTAATACTTAAAACACGCCATATTTTCATTATATCATTCCTTAACAACTGGGTTTCCAGGCCGCAATTGTATCAGAAAAAAAAGAGGGCATCAGCCCCCTTTCATCACTAATGAATAACACACTAATAGACCTGTGACTAGGTACTGGCTGGAAGCGCCAAGCTAAAAGAAACTTGAGTACCTTTACCAACCACACTTTTTATAGAAATATCGCCACCCATTAGCTCAATGAGGTCTTTTGAAATAGTTAAACCTAAACCCATGCCACCGTACTTCCTTGTCAAGGTAGCATCGCCTTGGACAAATGGTTGAAATAGTTGTTTAAGCACTTCTGGTGTCATGCCAATACCAGTATCCGTAATTTCAAATAGCAAAACGTCTATTTTCTTATCATGTTGCTCGATTTGAGAATATTTCACATTTAACTTAATCTCACCTGACTCGGTAAATTTAACAGCATTACTTAACAAGTTATTTAAGATTTGACGTATTTTCTTGGTATCACCTATAAAGTTAGCGGGTACGTCATCATTAATATCAACGATGAGTTGAATTTTTTTGTGATTAATTAAGCTCGATATCATGCTGATCGTGTCATTAATTAAATGCCTTATATCAATAATTTCTTTTTCTATTTTAATTTGTCCCGACTCAATCTTAGCAAAATCTAATATATCATTTATCATTGTAAGCAACATATTACTCGAAAATTGTATGGTTCTAGCAAATTCAAGCTGTTCTGGGTTTAAATCAGACGTTAGTAGCAAATCAGTCATACCAATAACCCCGTTTAGTGGAGTATGTAATTCGTGGCTCATCATAGTTAAGAATGAACTTTTAACTCGGTTAGCAACATCAGCTTTTGCGGCTAATAATTCAGCTAGTTCTTTTGATTGCTGCAATTCCTTGGTTCTTTCGATAACACGGTGTTCCAAATTTGAATTTATTGAGCGGATAATTTCTTCCAGTTGTTTTCTATCTGTAATATCACTCATGTAAATAAAAATCATGTTTTTATCAGAGATAGAAAAAATTTGCTGTTCGTAAATTCGATCTAAATAATTAACATCTTGTGAAAACACACCATATCCATTTCCATTAGGAATGAATTTTTTTAACTCTTTAATCAAGTTAAGTAATATTGGATGACTAGTTCCATCCGAGGTAATAGAGGGAAAATGCGTTCTTGCAGACAAATTTGAATAAACTATTTCCCCTGTTAAACTCAATGCAATAATGGGATTGGGATTAAATTCGGTAAAAAAAGCTAATTTATGCTCTATATTATTAGAGTCTAGCTTATCCTTGCTAGCCATTTGTTAATGCCATCATTTTTGTTAATAATGCATTAATCTTATTGGCATCTAAAACAATATTAATATCACCATTTACATGTGTATTTTGATAAGTAAATGCAATATTAATGGCTGTATTTTCACCAATTGTATTCGACAGCATCGAACGCGTATGTTTAGCAATAGCATTTGAAGTGTCGAGTTCATATCTAGCTGGGCCATGGAGTAGCGATGTGGTAAATAAAGAGTGGGCAAAAAAGGTTAAGAAATTACCCAAAACAATATTTGCAAATTCCTTCAGCGCGGACTCTTCCACAGATGTAATAATGTTGGTGTGCCCTTCTTTTCTAGATAGCATTAAGTCGCACGCTGCCAGGGCTGACTTTGTGCTAGATATCATTAACGAGCCACCTTTTATAGAGTTGCTATCAATATTCACTAACAAACCTACCGTTGATTCATCCGAATGATTTGGCAAATCAATTTTCTGAACAAGCTCAATTTCTAAAGGTTTCATGTCAAAGCGAATAGGAGTGTTTAAAAATTTTGACATGGCCATGGCAGTATGCATCGTCGATGCTTTGCATATTTCTTGTAATGTATTATGAAGTTGCATGTGCAAGCCCTCCTTGAACAGATGCGCCTCTATTTCTTAATTTCAACAAATATGCGACATCTAAAATCAAAATTAACTGACCTGATCCAATTAATGTGGCACCAGAAAAATAACGATTATCTTTAATTGATCTATTTAAGGGTTTAGTAATAATATCTTTGGTTGTCAACAACTCATCCACAACAATGCCGACGCGCTCATTACCTTTTTGAATAATAATAATCGCTTGTTTTGTAGGGGGAGTTGTTTGATTATAAAATAATTGATTTAATCTAATAAGTGGAATACTGGTATCATCATAAATAAGCGCTTCATCATTCATGTAGCCTTTAATTTCTGCTGCTTCTGTCATCAGTAATCGCTCCACAAATTCAGTCTGAACCGCATAAATTTGTTGGCCAGATTTTACTAACAACGTTTTAATAATAGCCAAAGTTAAAGGAATTTCGATAATAAATGTGGTGCCTTGTCCAGGAATAGATTTGACCGTTATATTCCCGCCAATGGATTCAATTTTAAGTTTTACAATAGGTAGCCCAAGTCCCCTACCTGAAATTTCGGTGACCGTTTTAGCAGTTGAGATTCCCGTGAATATTTTGTCTATGACTTTACTTTCAGAGTCACCCGGTGCGATTTGATTATTTTTCAGCGCTGCTTGTTTTATTTCTTCAAGATTAATGCCCGCACCATCATCCGACACCTCAATTCGCGCCGCCTCCCGAGTACGAAAAACTTTTAATAATATAGTACCCTGCTCGGGTTTGTTTTGTGCTTTTCTAACTTCGGTTGACTCTAACCCATGATCTATTGCGTTACGAATAAGATGTGAAATCGCTTCTGCAATTTCATTAATTAATGATCGATCAAATTCAATATCTGCTCCCTCAATTTGCAAATCCACTTTTTTATTCTGTTGTTTAGCAAGATCACGTGTCATACGAATAAATCGATTGAAAACAAACGCGATCGGCACCAGCCTGACTTGCATCATGTGATACTGTAAGTCTGTAATTAATCGTCCTAATGATTCAATAGCGGGCGGTAACTCAGGATGATCAATCTGTTCGCGAATAGCTTCAAATTTCATCTTATTAACTAAAAATTCTTCGGTAAGATTCATCAATGTATCCAGCTGATCAATTTTAACCTCGATAGATTGGATTTTTTCAATCGCATCCGTTTCAAACTGTACTAAATTAGCTGGGTCAGCTGGCTCGTCATTTTTATTGTTAAGCAATAATTCTTCAAATCGTTTAACTAAATATGTGGTATCAGGCTCTTTTTGGTTAGCAGATAATGCTTTAATACCAAGCGATAATTGATCTAAACCTTCAAATAGTAGATCCGTACAAATCGCGAGTGATAATTGATTATGTCGCACGCTATCCAGCACATCTTCAATCGCATGGCAAAGGCTCATGCTTTGCTCGTAGCGCATGGTAGCAGATAAGCTTTTTAAGGTATGGACTGAGCGAAAAATTTCATGCAGCAATTTTTGATTGTTAGGCTCTTTTTCTAGCAGCACTAAAGCTTGATTCATGATCTTCAAATGAGATCTTGCTTCACTCAGATAAGCCTCCTTGTGCTTGCTTAGATCAAACGTCATGATGCAATCCGCTCCATTAACATTATAATGACAAATTATTTGATGACACTTTTAATCGAGCTAACTACCTCATTTTTTTCAAATGGCTTTTGAATGTAATATTTTATGCCTAGATTTTTGCAGGTATTAATGATGTCCATATGACCAATTGAAGTCACCATTATGATTTTACTTAAATCAAAAAAGGTATTAGCTTCAGTTATAAACTCAATCCCTTCCATTTCACTCTCAGTCATTACAATATCTAAGAGTATGACATCGGGATTTTCTTTTTTTGCTATGACTAATGCGTCTTTTTTGCCGTCTGATTCAAATATTTCGAAATTATCGTCAAACTCGCCTGCCTCAGCGTTGCTGACAATCATCTCCTTTAATACATTGCGCATAAACGGCGAATCATCGACTATAAGTATTTTTTTCATATAGTTTTCCTATTCATTATCAGTGCTATTTTTACTATCTTTAACTGCCTCTTGCTTTAACACCAATTCCTTGGTTTTTTTCAAGTGCGACAAACTTACCAATTCTTGATATGAAAATACTTGATCTAAATCTAATAAAATAATTAGTCTATTATCATGCGATACAATGCCACTTACATATTTCTCATTAATAGTATCAATGAGTGCAGGCGTTGCTTTAATATCCTTCTTCATGATTCTTAATACTTCAATTACTTCATCTACTATTAATCCGAATAAATTTTCATTTTGTTTTGTTACCACAATATGCTTGGCTTCGACTGTATCTGTTTGAGGCAAATCAAAGCGCGACTTTACATCTATAGCTGTCACAATTTCGCCGCGAACATTAATAATACCTCTAATAAAATCAGGTGATTCAGGAATAGGCGTGATCAAGCCTATTTTAATGATTTCACGCACAGCGTCTATTTTGACGCCAAATTCTTCACTGCCAGCACGAAACACGATCAATTGCATGACTGATTTTTCATTCGCAACAGCGGCTTCAGTCGTTAGATCAACCATGATTATTATCTCTGTGGTTATTATCCCTACCTAACATTTCATTAGCACCAACAACTTTAAACCGCTTAAGCGCCATTCGTAACTCTTCTGCTAATGAAGATAAATTTTGCGCTGACGATGTCATCTGCTGCACAGCTTGTGTTTGTTGTTGGATGGTTGTTGACATCTGATCTGCGCCTACTGCCGCCTGTTCAGATGTCGCCGCAATTTCTTCGGTTGTTTTTGCAACGGTTTGTGCACCTGCTGCCTGTTCTGATGTCGCTGCAGAAATTTCTTGTGCTTTAATAGTAATTTCTTCCGCACCGGAACCAATCTGATCAAGAATACCCAACGCTTGGTTTACAATATCAATGGATTCCGTCACCTGCTGTGTACCTGTGGTCATCCCGCCTACCACTTGTGTCGTTGATTCCACAATTGTGTTAACCATGCCTTCAATCTGCACCGCTGCTTTTTTGGTTCCTTCAGCTAGCTTTCTAATTTCATCGGCAACAACCGCGAAACCTCGACCCGCTTCCCCTGCTCTCGCTGCTTCGATCGCCGCATTCAACGCTAGCAAGTTGGTTTGATCGGCAATATCTTTTGTTGTACCCACGATCACACCAATTTCTTTTGCGCGTTTATCCAAATCTTTTACCGTGCCGGTATTTGCTTTCACAATATCGTCGATAGATTGCAAACGGGTTGCAGCTTGTTTACCCGCTTCTGTCCCTCTCTTTGATAACTTCGACGCTTCTTGTGTTACTTCCGCAGCTGATCTCGCTTTTGCAGCCCCTTGTTGAATGGATTTGGACAAATCAGTAACAATACGTGTGCTTGCTTCAAGCTTAGTTGCCTGATCTTTCGCGCCTACTGCAATTTTTTGTGTCGTGCTAGCTGCTGACGATAATGTTTTATTAACTTGCTGCGATGAATCTGCCAATTGACTAGATGCGTTAGCAACCTTCATTGAGCTATCGGTAGCAAGACGGATCAGCGCACCCAAGTCATCGAACGATTTATTTAACGCTTCTGATAAAGTCTTAATATCACCTTGTGTCTCAATGGAAACACGCTGCGAAATATCGCCTTGTGCAAGTGCTACCGCAAGTCGAATGACTTCTTGTACAGGAGTAGCAATGGAGTTAATTAAGTTATTTAAGGTATCAACAATATCTTTCCAACTACCGCCTACACCTTCTACTTTTGCACGTTCATCAAGCTTGCCTTCTTTACCCGCTACTTGCGCTACACGTGATACTTCACTCGCGAGTCGGTTAAGATCATCCACCATCTTATTTAATGTTTCTTTAAGTTGTAACACTTCACCTTGTGCTTCAACAGTAATTTTTTGGGTTAAGTCACCCGCGCTAATAGCGGTTGCCACTTTTGCAATATTACGCACCTGGCTGGTTAAGTTAGCAGCCATTGCGTTTACACGTGCGGTTAACTCCTTCCATGTTCCTGCAACACCTGGTACTTCGGCTTGACCACCCAACTTACCTTCGGTACCTACTTCTTTTGCCACGCGAGTTACTTCGGAAGCGAATATGTTTAAGTTATCCACCATCTTATTAATTGTTTCTTTTAATTCTAGAATTTCGCCCTTAACTTCTACTGTAATTTTTTGCGCAAGATCGCCGTTTGCTACCGCGGTTGTTACTTGGGCAATGTTACGTACTTGGGAGGTTAAGTTAGCAGCCATCGCGTTTACATTATCAGTTAATTCTTTCCAGGTACCCGTTACACCCGGCACGGTTGCTTGACCGCCCAACTTACCTTCAGTACCTACTTCTTTTGCCACACGAGTTACTTCACCAGAGAATGATCGAAGGTTATCGACCATCTTGTTAATCGTATCTTTCAACGCCAATACTTCGCCTTGTACGTCTACTGTAATTTTTTGCGCGAGATCGCCATTTGCTACCGCGGTTGTTACTTGGGCAATGTTACGCACTTGAGAGGTTAAGTTTGCTGCCATCGCGTTTACATTATCGGTTAATTCTTTCCAGGTACCGGTGACACCCGGCACGGTTGCTTGACCGCCCAACTTACCTTCAGTACCTACTTCTTTTGCCACACGGGTTACTTCACCAGAGAATGATCGAAGATTTTCGACCATGCGATTAATTGTATCTTTTAGCGCTAATACTTCGCCTTTAACATCTACCGTAATTTTTTGCGCGAGATCACCATTTGCTACCGCGGTTGTTACTTGGGCGATGTTACGCACTTGGGAGGTTAAGTTCGCTGCCATCGCGTTTACATTATCGGTTAATTCTTTCCAGGTACCGGTGACACCCGGCACGGTTGCTTGACCGCCCAACTTACCTTCAGTACCTACTTCTTTTGCCACACGAGTTACTTCACCAGAGAATGATCGAAGGTTATCGACCATCTTGTTAATCGTATCTTTCAACGCCAATACTTCGCCTTGTACGTCTACTGTAATTTTTTGCGCGAGATCGCCATTTGCTACCGCGGTTGTTACTTGGGCAATGTTACGCACTTGAGAGGTTAAGTTTGCTGCCATCGCGTTTACATTATCGGTTAATTCTTTCCAGGTACCGGTGACACCCGGCACGGTTGCTTGACCGCCCAACTTACCTTCAGTACCTACTTCTTTTGCCACACGGGTTACTTCACCAGAGAATGATCGAAGGTTGTCAACCATCTTATTAATCGTTTCTTTCAATTGTAAAATTTCACCCTTAACTTCTACAGTAATCTTTTGTGTTAAGTCACCATTTGCAACCGCTGTTGATACTTGAGAAATATTTCGCACCTGACCCGTTAAGTTTGCCGCCATCGCATTAACGTTATCAGTTAACTCTTTCCATGAACCACCAATACCCGTTACATTTGCTTGGCCACCTAACTTCCCCTCAGTACCTACTTCACGCGCCACGCGAGAAACCTCGGAAGTAAATGTATTTAAGTTTTCCATCATCCCATTATAGGAGTCAGCAATTTCACCGAAAATATCGTAGTGTTCACGGCGTAATCGTTGGGTTAAATCACCACGTCTGACTGCTTCGATTGCATCTAGCAAGTCTCTTAATTGTCTTTCTGTTTCGTATGAGATTTCTAATTTGCCGCCATGATGTTCGCGCGATGAATGGCGAGAGGGTTCCATCTTTTTATGATGTTTACTACCGTTATGATGACCTTTCTTAGTAGTATTTTTTATTAGGGTAGCCATACACTTCTCTTCCTTTATATATAATATTCTTCATGAACATTTATCAAAGGCGTGGATGTACCTTAATAATATCATATTTGTTTGGCTTGAATATTAGGGACAATGTATATACTTGATAATTAATAAACTTATTTTTTTATGTATTTTTTAGAAATGCCACTTCAGCCTGTGTAGAATTACGCCCCAGTACAGCGTTGCGTTGAGGAAAACGTCCGAACTCTTTGATTACACGGAAATGTGCATAGGCATAAGCCAGAAATAGCTGATAAATTTGACTGGATTCTGCCATCGAAAGAGAAGCTAAGTCTTGATACAACTTAATTGAGCTTTCTTGTATTTGCGGATTTTCTGCGTGCACTAAGGGCATATAAAAAAAGACACGCTCAATCAAGGTAAGTGATTGATCCATCTTGTGCTGTATGCCTTCAATACAAATACGTTGGGCGTAATTATCGTATTCAAATGCTTTAGAAGAGGCATGATGAACATAACGTGAGTACTGATCAAGTAGAATAATCATGGCTAAGCGGCCGCGGGGCGTTTCCAACCAGTCGTTTAAATTACCAGCTATTGCTTCGTTATATTCTTTAGTGAATGTTTGCGCTAATTGTTTTTTTACGGTGTCATTATCGCCAAACCATAAATTGGTGCGACCACTGCTAGGTAAATCAGCAGAGCCTACATTACCAAACCATAAATCGAGTAACTCATGCACCCTGTCTGTCATGGCCACTCCCTCTTTTATATTTCTTTGGCCCTTTATAACAGCATAGCATAATTTGAGGTGTGTTAGATGATTGATATTACGCGTTTATTTGAACGAGGGTTCCGATAGACAGCAAATTGAATAACTCTATAACATCTTGATTTCGCATTCGTATGCAACCATGCGATTGTGGTTCGCCCATCGGCTCTTCATCAGGCGTACCATGTATATAGATAAAACGCTGCATCGTATCAACCTTACCTAAACGATTTTTTCCAATTTCTTTACCGCTTAACCATAAAATACGCGTTAAAATCCAATCACGATTAGGGTGTTCTGCGCGCAATGCGGGTGAAAATATTTCGCCGGTTGCACGGCGCGCAACGAATACTGCGTTTAAGGGCGCTTCTGCACCAATTTTCGCACGAATAATATGTTTACCGCGCGGTGTTTGCTCGCTTCCTTTCACTTCACCCGCGCCATTTTTTGCAGTTGATACGCTAAATGTTTTGATTAGCTTTTCATTTGCAAAAACTTGCAGGGTTTGTGTCGCGATATTAACAACCACTCGCATCATTTTCTCACCGTTATCACGGTTAATATATCCGCCATTACTTTTTCTGTTTTGCGATTTTCATCGCGTGTAGGATCAAACTCTACAACCTCTGTACCAATTAACTTTTTATCGTTAATGATTTTTTTTATTCCTTCAAGCATATCCACCGCTCTAATACCGCCAGCTTCGGGCACATCTACACCGGGTGCATCTTGTGGGTCAAGCGCATCAAGATCTATTGTAACGCCATAAGCTGCCGTATGTTGGCTAACATGTGCTACCGCTTCTTGCAAAACTGTTACAAAACCTCTCTGTAACACTTCATCCATAAAAAAGATTTTAACATTTAATTTTTTTAATAAGGCTGCTTCACCTCCCTCAAAGCTTCGCACACCAATTAAGCATAAATTTTGTGGTTTAATTTTTGGTGTAGCATTTAATACACTGGTTAATGTTGGATAGCCAAAACCTAACAAACTCGCAAGCGGCATTCCGTGAATATTTCCAGAAGGTGAAGTTTCTGGTGTATGGCTATCCATATGCGCATCTATCCAAATTAATCCTAAATCGCCTTCTGCCTGGAGTGCATCATGCACACCGCTCCAGGTACCGATAGCACAAGAATGATCACCACCTACCACGCAAAATGATTTTTTTGCTTTTGTTATAGTGGCCACTTGTTCTGCTAGTTCTACGCAAAGCTCGCGTAAATTTTCGTCTTTGCGTTTGTGTATTGCGGCGGGTGATAACATGGCTTGCCATGTTATGATGCCTGCCGCTTCTAAATCTTGCAGGAAAGATGATTGGCGAATGAGTTTTGGCCCATCGCCACTGTGTTCGTCTGCACCGGCTATACCGGACGCGCAGCCTATTAAATAAGTGGTCATTGTATTTTCTCTACCAATTGGGTGGGAAATAAAATCCTCCCGCCATATCTGCTTCACTAAACATAACTGGACCCGCATCGTCATGATATAGAGACGGTGGTGAAATTTTATCGCTTAAACGACTAAATAGGGTTGAGCGCTCATTACTAACTTTTGCTGATCCTATTTGATACGCCGCAAAAGCGCTTACTGCTGCTATCGCACCCAAATAAGCGATCAACGGGTTCAACATAATGACGCTGGCACAAATTAACGTCACTGCGAGTACTGTAAGTAATATCCCTGTTACTTCTAATCCTGGACTATAACTTTCCTTAGCCGCTTCTGCTCTTTCTCGCAATGCAGCAGTACCTCTTCCATTGATAGCACCATTCACCGCACATAAATCATCGCGGATATTGCGATAGTGATCGAGCCATAAGTCGTCGTTATTTTTGGTTTTGCGATGAAAATGATTAAATATATCTTCGACAATTCCGTAATGCACTTTTACTCTGTTATCTTTATTCTGCAGCCATCTTTCTAGCTTTGTTTTTTCTTCGCTAACGTCAAACTCGATAGCAGCTTTCAATTCCGAATACCGTTTCTGCTCTTCTGCTATTTCTTCTGGGGTTGGGAAATAATATGACTCTGGAATATGATGACCAAACATAAACACCTCCTTGTAAAAAACCCGGCGAACCGGGTTTTTTTAAAACCTAAACTGAATGATAATTAATAATCATCGCCCGATGGAGTATCTGGGTTGCCTTCATCGGTATTGCTGTTGCTCGTAGAAGTATCACTGCCAGTATTGTTACTTTGGCTCTGTGAGCTGTCTGTTGATGATTGGCTGTTATCAGTTGATGACTGGTCAGCGGAGGAGGAAGCACCACCCTGCATTAATTGAGCTGCTGATGCATCACTCTCATCAGCCATAGCCGGCATACCAGCCCTTTCCAGCACAGTGGGATCCGAAGCTTGGAATTCACGTGACTTGAAGTCGCGGC
>JADMIO011189577.1_pt1 | contig 95609 bp, 92 predicted proteins | sample 8958161 | NCBI WGS metagenome assembly JADMIO01 (sample SAMN16585339, study PRJNA669376) | soil metagenome | isolation source: Crop rotation soil | place: USA: Cullars Rotation, Alabama | collected 2011
GCCGCGACTTCAAGTCACGTGAATTCCAAGCTTCGGATCCCACTGTGCTGGAAAGCAGCCACCGCTACGCGCATGCTGGAGGCAGGACTCAATTTAGAGCGTTCCAGGTTCGACAGGAAGTTTTCGAAATCCTGGATCGTGACCCGGCCCGCGGCGCCACTGCCAGCGATGCCAGCCAGGTCGGCGGCATGAAGCCCGAGTTCGTTCATGCGCGCCTTCATGCGCGGAGACATATAGCTGGCGCCGGCAGCGTGAGCAGGGACGGGCAAGCCCCGCACGGTCGGTTCGACGCGGGCTTCCTTGCCGTTATCAATGGCTTTGCCGTTGTCATGCGAATCGCCGTTGTCCCCGTTCGACTCATGGCCGAGCAGATTCGCTCCGATGCGTTCGGCCTCTTCCACGGTCGTTTCCAAATAACCAAGGATCGCCCCCACGGCGTAGCTCTCCTGGAGCTTCACCGAGAGCCTGTCAACCTTGCCGGCGCAAGGGGAAGTGACCGTCATGGTGGCTTTGTTGGTTTCGACCTCGAGCACATCCTGATCGGCTTTTACTTCATCCCCAGGATTCACGAGCAGGTTGGTTACAATCGCTTCCGCGATCGACTCGCCAAGTTGCGGCATGATGATGGGCACTTGCGGCATAAAATATTTCCAGGCTAGAGTCTCAAAAGATTTCGCGCGGCGGCAGCGATGCTGCGCGCAGTGGGGCGATGGGCAGCCCAGAGGTTCGGGTGGTAAGGGACAGGCGTGTCCTTTGCATTGAGGCGCATGGGCGGCGCATCCAACAGGCCGAAGCCTTCGCTGGCAACGCGCGCAACCACTTCCGCGGTCACCCCGCCCCACGGCCATGATTCGCCCACCACGAGCAGCCTGCCTGTGCGAGCAACCGAGGCCATGATCGTGTCTGTGTCCAGCGGCTTGATCGAGCGAAGGTCCACCACCTCGATTTCATTGCCTTCCTCGGCCAATTCCTGGGCCACTGCCAGCGCTTCATGCAACATCGCGCTATAGGCCACGATCGTCATGTCTCGCCCGGCTCGGGCGATCCGGGCTTTACCAACTGGCAGCGCCTCGGTGGGGAGCTTGTCCGCCTTGAGATGATAATAGAGGTATTTGTGCTCGCAAAAGAGCACGGGGTCATCGATGGCCACCGCTTCCAGCAGCATGCTGTAGGCGTCCTCCACTGTCGCGGGAGTCATCACGATCAGCCCGGGGTAATGGGCGTAAATGGCTTCCAGGTTTTGGCTGTGGAATGGTCCGCTCCCCGATGTCCCGCCGCAAGGCAGGCGGATGGTGATGGGACATGGCACCTGCGTTCGCCAATAAAGTGTGGCGGCGTGATTGACGATCTGGTTGAAGCCCGTCACCGAAAAATCGGCGAACTGCATCTCGATGATCGGCCGCATGCCCTCGATGGCGGCACCGATCGCGGAGCCGACCATGGCGTCTTCGCTAATCGGCGCGTCGAGAACACGTCCTGGAAATTCCTGGGCGAGGTTCTTGGTCGCTTTGAACGCTCCGCCGAATTGCCCCACGTCCTGACCGTAGATAAATACGCGCGGATCCTCCTTGAGCGCCTTGGCCTGCGCCTCACGAATTGCTTCCAAATAGGTGATGCTGTTCATCAGGAATATGGCGCTCTAGGTTCCTCCGTACATCTCCCCTAAATGCTTCGAGGCAAGCGCGGACCAGTCTTCCTTATATGGATCCGGGCTTGGCTCTCGTTGCGCCTGAGAGACGGCGTCCTCCACCTGTTTCTCCAGTTCCTGCTTCCACCTTGCCAGCGTGGCGGCATCTGCCCAGCGGGAACTGATCAAATATTCCTCCGCGACCTTTAAACAGTCGCGACCGACCGGTGAGTTTTTCAGCTTCGGGTCCACGTAGGAGGCGTCGTCATGTTCGCCGTGGCCGCATAAACGCAGCAGCCGCGCGATGACCAATTGCGGACCGCCCCCTTCACGTGCTCGCTGCACGGCCTCTCCCACAAGCGCCAGGCAATTGCCCGCGTCCGTGCCATCGACGTCGTGAGCCTTGATGCCGTAGCCGGCAGCTTTATCCAGCAGCGATTCGCAAGCGAACTGCCGGGAGCTGGGGGTCGAGTAGGCGTAGTGATTGTTCGCCACGATCATCACCAGGGGAAGTTTCTCGACCGCCGCCTGGTTAATCGCTTCATGGAAAGCTCCGGTGGATGTGGCCCCTTCGCCGATGCAAGCGGCGCCCACGGTGCCTGAAACCTTTTTAAATCGTCGAGCCATCAAGGTGCCGTTGACTACCGAGATCATGGCGCCGAGGTGACTGATCATTGGAAGCAACCCTTCGCGCGGTTTGCCACGATGCACATTGCCATCACGACCGCGCATAGGCCCCAGCGCCGAGCCAAGGTAAGTGCGAGCGGCGTCCAGGATCGTCTCGCCAAAAGCGAGCCGACCAGCCAGGTCACGAATCAATGGCGCGAAAACATCTCCCGGCCGCAACGCCATGCCGACGGACGCGCTGAGAGCCTCCTGCCCGCGACCCAGGAAAACGCCCCCGTGGATTTTACCTGCTCGATAAAGGCCGGCAAATTTGTCGTCGAGGGTGCGAGCGAGCAACATCCAGCGAAAGGCTTGGACGTAACGTTCTTGAACTGAGGAACTATCAATGGCCGTGCTGCTGCTCGTCACCGAATGAACCATGGCGAAGGATTTTGCCGATTTTACCCGCGCGGTGCAAACGTTTCTTACTTAAAGGAGAAATGCGGCTGCCAATTCGCCCCAAATGACGATAAAAGAGCTGATTCCTCCTATTCCGGGGAAGGCGAAGCCAGGCCCGAGCACCACTGATCTCGCCGCTCCTTGGCTTTGAGGAAGAAATCCTCGATCACTTTCTTATCCTCATGCTCGAGCGCAAGTTGAAACTCCTGGAGATCTTCAATAAAGACCCCGAGAACTCTGGCCAGATTTTTGCGATTGGCCAGGCTGATGTCCCGCCACATCTCAGGGGAACCTGACGCGATCCGGGTGGTGTCCTTAAATCCATTCGCACAAAGCATTGCCTGCTCCTTGGGATGAACCGGACTCAAAACATAGTTGGCTAACTCGGCGGCAACCACGTGCGGAAGATGACTCGATCGGCTCACGAGATCATCGTGCGCATCCGGACTGAGGAGCATGACTCTCGCCCCAACCGCTTCCCAAAAGGAGCGAAGTCTCTTGAGCGGTTCCTGTCGCGTCCGGTTCGTCGGGGTGATGACACAGATGGCTTTTTCGAATAGGTCAGCCTTAGCCGCCGATGGGCCAGTTTTCTCGGCTCCCGCCATGGGATGGCTTCCCACGAACTGAGCTCCGCCACCGGACACAAGCAGCTCGAGTTCCTGGACAACACTGCCTTTGACACTGCCGACATCCGTGACCACCGCACCAGGCTTGAGCACGGGAAGCATCTTGCCCACAAGTTCACGCATCTGTGCCAGCGGCGTGCAAAGGATCACCAGGTCAGCATCCTTCACGCAGGCATGTAAGTCGCAACTGGCTTTGTCGACCACCTTGAACTGCTCGCACTCCGCTATGCTGCTCTCCCGGCGCACATAACCCTCGACGCGCGCGGCGAGATTGCGTTGCTTGATGGCCAACCCGAGGGAGCCACCCAGCAAGCCAACGCCCACCAAGGTTATCTTCTGCGAGTGCATAGGAGAATAATGATTAGGCCCATTTAAAGTGCAAGGGACAAGTGGCAGCCTTTATGTTACAAAACGGTGTTTGCGGCTTGTTTCACCCTTTCCAGGATCACATCGGGAATATGCGGTTCGCTCCCGATACTGGCCGAGTACCAGACCCGCTTGCCCTGCTTTTCCGTTGGATTGCGCCATGTCGGCAACCCTTGCTTGAGCCGCTCTTGCACGACGCGCCCCGGTTCGCCGAGCATCACCGGGATGTCTTCAAAGGAATGCAGGCCGTCGCTGATAAAAAATGGAACCATCACAATGTTCCTTGAGGAGGCCATTTTATAGCAATCACCTATCCGAGGATCTTCTTCCATGAAGACGGGATGAACTTCGGCATAGAGGTTTTTGCGGCGGATGGTCTCGACCTGGCTCTCGATAATCTTGCGAGAATTCTCGTTGTTCCCGGTGCCGTGTCCAGCAATGAACAGCGCTGTTTCCGCCGGTTTTGCGGCTCGAGGGAACGGAAATTTTTGCACGACATCCTGCGCCCGGGAGAGCAATACCTCGGTCATGCTCTCATGTGTGCCAATCGGTCCGCAATAGTACAATGTCTGCTCGACCCTGCGTTGCACGCGGTTGAAAGCCCCGGTCGTTCCCGGCTCCAGGAAACCGAGTTCCCGTGGAATGACCTCCTCTGTGAAATAACCTTCGCTGATGAAAAGTGGCACAATAAACACTCGCCGCGCGAACACGCCGCGAAGCACTCCGGCAATGCCGGGCTCAAGCTTCCAAAAGCATTCGACGACTTGGGCAAAGAATCGCCGCCTCCGCAATTCATCGGCATGCTGGTAGGTCGGCGCCGCGGATTCCGCGTTCAAAGTAGAGCCATGTCCTACCAGGACCAGCGCAGCATCGGAAAAGTCGGCAACCATTTCGCGTATAAATACCGCAACCGAGCGCTAATCGCAACCACGCCGGTAATAAAGAAAACTTGCTCGACCGCCGTGGATTCAAAATACTTTAAGGATTCAGCCGTTATGAAAAAAACTATCTTTCCTGTCCTGGCGAAAACCGCCGTCCTTGCCGCCACACTGTTGGCCGCCCTGCCCAGCCGCGGCGCCGCCGCTAAAACCGCAACGCCCGCCGAGAGCCTCACCACGGCCCCCGGGTTCAAAGTGGAACTGCTTAAATCTTCCGACGCCGCTGTCGAGGGCTCCTGGGTCGCCATGACCGTGGACGACAAAGGCCGGCTGATTATCTCGCCCCAAGGCAAGGAACCGATGATGCGGATTACCCTCGATGCATCAGGGCATATCGCGAAGAAGGAAACCATTGACCTAGCCATTTCGGGAGCGATGGGTTTGCTGTTTCACAAGGGCAACCTTTACGTGAATGGCCAGGGCAAAGAGGGATATCACATGTATCGGCTGCGGGACACCAATGGCGACGATCAGTATGATAACGTCGAATTGATCCGCAAATGGAAGGGTGGCCCCGGCGAGCACGGTGCCCACGGCATTGTTCTCGGGCCGGACAACAGGCTTTACGTGGTTTGCGGAAACTTCGTGGATGTGCCCGCCGATATCCTGTCGACCTCCCCGCATAAGAATTACGCGGACGACCTCGTGCTGCCTCGCGCCGAGGACGGCAATGGCTTCGGCGCGGGCCGCAAGCCCCCCGGCGGTTTCGTCGTGCGGATGGACCTGGATGGCCAGAACGCCGAACTGTTCGCCTCCGGCCAGCGCAACACCTACGACATCGGCTTCAACACCGCCGGTGAATTGTTCGGTTTTGACAGCGACATGGAATGGGATTGGGGTATGCCCTGGTACCGGCCTACACGCGCCTACCATATCGTGAGCGGCGGGGATCAAGGCTTCCGCGAAGGCAGCGGCAAATGGCCGGAATATTATGCGGACAGTTTGCCTGCAACCGTGAACGTCGGCATCGGCTCGCCCACCGGCGTACGCTTCGGGACAGGGGCCAGGTTTCCTCAAAAGTACCAGAAAGCTTTCTTCATGATGGATTGGAGCTACGGCCGGATCCTTGCGGTGCACTTGGATGAAAAAGGCGCGGGCTATAAGGGTTCGTTCGAAAACTTCGTCTCGGGCAAAGCTCTTAACGTAACCGACCTGGAAATTGCCCCGGATGGAGCGATGTATTTTACCACCGGCGGACGCGGCACCCAGTCTGGTCTCTACCGCGTGAGCTACAACGGCAAGGAAAGCACGAGCCCGTTCGCTGAACGAACGGTAAAAAAGGAACAAAAGGCGCGCGACCTTCGGCATGAGTTGGAGAAATTCCACGGCAGACAGGATTCCAAGGCCGTTGATTTCGCTTGGAAACACTTGAACAGCGATGACCGCTGGATTCGTTACGCTGCCCGGATTGCTATCGAAAGTCAGCCGGTATCCGAGTGGAAATCGCGAGCGCTCTCAGAAACCAAGACCGACGCGGGCCTGACCGCGTTGCTGGCCTTGGCGCGGCTCGGCTCGAAGGAAGATCAATCTGAAGTCCTCGGAGCGTTAAAGAATTTCCCCATGAAGAGCCTCTCCGAGGAACAGCAGCTCAATAAGCTGCGGGTCGTGGAGGTAAGCATCGCCCGCCATGGCAAGCCGTCCGCGGAACTAGCCAAGCTGGCGATCGAAAAGTTAGACACGCTCTACCCCTCCAGGAGTCTAGCCCTGAATCGCGAGCTTAGCCAAATCCTGATCGCTCTTGAAGCTCCTGGTGTCGCCAGGAAGACGCTTAATCTGCTCGGCAAAGCAGAAACCCAGGAAGAACAGCTCACCTATATGTTTGCGCTGCGCCACCTGAAATCCGGCTGGACGACGGAAGATCGCAAAGCTTATTTCGGTTGGTTCAGCAAACCTCGCCATGAAGAGGACGGCGGGCCGACATATCCCGGAGGCGCCAGTTATATTATCACTCGCAACATCAAGCATCCCGATGCCACGGTGAAATGGTTTAAGGATGTGGGTCGTGACTACGGTGATGGCTCGAGCTTTCCGAAGTTCCTGAGCAATCTCCGCCGCGATGCAGCGGCTTCCCTCCCGGACACTGAGCGCGGTGAGCTCGCCAGTTTATTGACTGCCCCAATCGGGGGAGAAAAGGTGGCCAGAAAAGCACGCGTCTTTAAGCACGTGAAAGATTGGACCATGAATGACCTTAGCCCGCTGCTGGAACAGGCCTCGCGGAGCCGTGATTTCGCCAAAGGCAAGGAAGCGTATGCCGCCGCCCAATGCCAGGCTTGCCATCGCTTTGGCAATGAAGGCGGTGCGGTTGGGCCCGATCTGACAGCCGTCGCCAGTCGTTTCAGCCGCGCCGATATCCTGTCCGCCATTGTTGAACCAAGCAAAGTGGTCTCCGAGCAATACCAGAACATCACCATTACCAAGAAGGATGGCGATGACCTCACAGGCCGCTTGCTCGAGGAGACCGATGATAAACTGGTGCTGATGGTCAATCCGCTGGAGCCGGATAAAAAGACAACCATCAAGAAGAGCGAAGTAACCAAACGGGAACCTTCAAAGCTCTCGCCCATGCCCGAAGGGCTCGTCAATATCCTGAGCAAAGACGATATCCTTGATCTGATCGCCTATATGGAATCAGGTGGCAAAAAGGATTTCCGGGCCTTCCGGAAAAACTAAGAAAAGAAGCTAACTTCGAAAGGCGCCTTTGGAAACGAAGGCGCCTTTTGTTTGGTTTCAAGGCTGCCCCCGTTACCGTCTGCGCTTTATCCTATGCAATCGAACGATTAGCAAATATACGTGAAGCCAATGACTGAAGAGATGTCGCGCGCGCTTGCTTGTTTGCCTCACGGGCCGGAATTTCGCTTCCTCGATCGACTCCTCAGTCTGGAACCCGGCGTGCATGGCACTGGCGAATATCTCGTCCGAGGTGATGAACCATTTTTGAAAGGACATTTCCCCGGAGCTCCGCTTTTGCCGGGAGTACTCATGTTGGAAGCAGTCGCCCAACTTGCAGGAACTGTCGCCCAGAGCGATCCTCAAATTGTACCCCTGGAGGGCTTAATGCTTACAGCGATACGAGGTGTAAAAATTCTTGGTTCAGCCCGACCCGGGCAAACGATCCGAATCGAAGCCCACGTGACCGGCCGCCTAGGCAATTTGATTCAGGCCCAAGGCTCGGTCCATGTGGATGGCGAACTCGTCCTGCAGGCAGAACTCACCCTGAGCGGCACCAAGCGGTAAGGCTTGCTCGACTTAGCCCGTCTGCTTGGACGCGTGCGACATGAAGTGCTCAAGGATCTCGGAGTTATTGAGCCTGGTCAGATCGCACCCGAGGTTTTTATCGACTTTTTTCCGCGCGGCAGGAGTTAAGGATTCCAATAATTGCCCGTTGATCTCCTCGGGAGCCGCCAGGAAACACTTCTCGTAGTCTTCGCTCCCCAGCAACGCGTTCATGCGCTCACCAATTTGTTTCAGCGCACGACGGCGCTTCTCAAGCTCCATGTTGTGGCTTTCGCCATCGGAATTATTTCCGCCGCTTTGACGGCTCATGTTTCCCTGGGCAGAGCGACCGGCTCGCGCCGTCAAAGTGTTCCCGTAGCGGTGGTCCATTTCGCTCGGGTTCATTTCTTCCACCAACTCGAGCCTGGGCGTGCCAAAAAGCTCGGTGTTATCCATTTTATAGCAGCGGAAGGCTCCAAGGTCGGTAACGACAAGTAAAGTTTTTCCCATAAATCTGAGCGGTTAAAATTAACTTTTTGCGCCATGGCGACGCGGCCATTGGCGATCCTCTTTCCTTAATTTAGCGCAGGTCGGCTTGGCCGCAACCGACAACAAAAAAGACGCCCAAAGGCGTCTTTTCGAAATAAACTGGAACCCGCTTCAATGCCTCTGACGTCTTTTCACCTTGAGTTGAGCCAGGGATTGCGCCAAAGCCGCTGAAACCATCGCGGTTTCTTCATCATCAAGTTTTTCCGCCAATCTGGACTCGGCGCGGCGACGGGCCTCCTCGGCCTTGGCTTCGTCAATGTTCTCCGCCTTCATGGCCATGTCGGTCATGATCGCAACACGTTCGCCCGCGATTTCCACGAAGCCATCCCCCACAGCCAGGAAATGTTCCTGCCCACCCTTTAACACGGTCACTTCGCCGGAAACGATCGAGGTCAGGAGCGGAACGTGATTTGGGTAGATGCCCATCTCACCTTCTACCGCCGGCAAGGTCACCATATCCACTGTTTCAGAATAGGTCACCGAATCCGGAGTGACGATTTCAAGTTTGAGCGGCATGATTTAAATTCGCGGTTTAAGAGGAGAATTCCGGATTCGCGTCCCGGAACCCCACTCTAAATTTTGGCTTAGGCTTCTTTGATTTCGTCGATGGTACCCTTCATATAGAAGTTACCTTCAGCCACATCGTCGTACTTGCCTTCCAGGATTTCCTTGAAGGCGCGAACGGTGTCGGCCACGGCTACTTGTTTCCCCGAGCGGCCGGTGAACTGTTCGGCCACCGTGAACGGCTGGCTGAGGAAGCGCTGAATCTTGCGCGCACGGAACACCGTCAGCTTGTCTTCAGGCGACAACTCGTCCATGCCCAGAATCGCGATGATGTCCTGGAGATCCTTGTAGCGCTGGAGCACTTTTTGCACGCCACGAGCCACATTGTAATGTTCTTCGCCGACGATTTCCGGCGCGAGCGCGCGGGAGTTCGAGGCCAAAGGATCCACGGCTGGGAAGATGCCCAATTCGGCGATGGAACGTTCCAACACGATGGTAGCGTCCAAGTGCGCGAATGTGGTCGCGGGCGCTGGGTCAGTCAGGTCGTCCGCGGGGACGTAAACGGCCTGGAAGGACGTGATGGAGCCCTTCTTGGTCGAGGTGATCCGTTCCTGGAGGTCACCCATTTCGGCCGCGAGCGTAGGCTGGTAACCTACAGCGGACGGTGTGCGGCCGAGCAGCGCCGACACTTCAGAACCGGCCTGGGAGAAACGGAAAACGTTATCCACGAACAGGAGCACGTCCTGGTTCTTTTCGTCACGGAAATACTCCGTCACGGCGAGCGCGGAAAGCGCCACGCGCAAACGAGCGCCGGGCGGTTCGTTCATCTGGCCATAGACCAGACCAATCTTCGAGCCGGGCTCAACAATCGGCATCCCGTTCTCGCCAATGACCGGATGGCCCTTCGCATCTTTCTTCACCTTGATGACGTTGGACTCGATCATTTCGTTGTAGAGATCGTTTCCTTCACGGGTGCGTTCGCCGACACCTGCGAACATGGAGACACCGCCGTGCAGCTTGGCGATGTTATTGATCAGTTCCATGATGACGACCGTCTTGCCGACGCCGGCGCCGCCGAACGCGCCGACCTTGCCACCCTTCAGGAAGGGGCAAATCAGATCGATAACTTTGATACCCGTCGTCAACACCTGCGGCGAGGTCGACTGATCGACCAAAGGAGGAGCGCTGCGGTGAATCGGGTTATACTTGTCGGCGACTACTGGACCTTGCTCATCCACTGGATCCCCGGTCACGTTGAACACGCGGCCCATCACCCCTTCACCAACGGGCATGGAAATAGGTTTGCCGGTATCCAGCACTTCATGGCCGCGCTTCAGCCCCTCGGTGGTGGACATGGCGATCGCGCGCACCCAGTTGTCACCCAGATGCTGCTGCGTTTCCAGCGTCAGCTTGGTGGAAACTCCGCCGGGCGGGGTAAAGTTGATTTCCAGCGCGTTAAAGAGCGCTGGCAATTGGTCACCGAACTCCACGTCCACAACGGGACCGATGATCTGAACGATTTTTCCTTTATTCATGCTCGTAAATTCCTATCAACCCATTGCCATGGCGGCGCTGGTAATTTCCAAAAGTTCTCGTGTGATGTTCGCCTGGCGAAGTTTGTTGTATTCCAGCGTCAGGTCCTTGATCAGCTGCTTGGCGTTGTCAGTGGCGTTTTTCATCGCCACCATTCGCGCGCTGTGTTCCGAAGCCTTTGCTTCCAACAGGAATTGGTAAACCTGGAAGTTCAGGTAATGCGGAAGCAGGTTACCCAGCACCGCGGCAGGGTTCGGCTCGAAGAGATATTCCTTCCCGTCATGCTGCAATGCAACGGCTTCATTGGCGCCATGCGTTCCACCCACTTCCAACGCCGTCAATTCCCCGAGCGGCAACAGCGTCCGCACTTCCGGACGTTGGTTCAGGGTGCTGATGAAATTGGTGTAGAGCACATCCACCTGGTCCACTTTGCCATCCAGGAACAACTCCTGCGCAAATCGGGAAATCGCCCGCGCTTCGCTGAACAGCGGGCTGTCCTTGTAGGTAAACTCCGCCACGAGCTCGCGCTTGGTGCGAGCCACGAACAGACTTGCTTTCCGGCCAGCGGTAATGTGCGTGGTGGTGGCTTTGTCGAACTTGGTCGCTTCCCGCAGCAGGTTCGTGTTCAACGCGCCGCACAAACCCTTGTCCGTGCTCACAATGATCAACGCCCGTCTGCCAACGGGACGAGCTTCCATCAATGGATGAGTGAAATCCCCTGCCCCGGCCGTCACCGCCGCGAGCACGCTGTTCATCAAGGTGGCATACGGACGCCCGGCCAGCGCCGACTGCTGGGCCTTGCGCATCTTCGCCGAGGCCACCATCTGCATCGCCTTCGTAATCTGGGCGGTGTTTTTGACCGACTTGATCCGTCGGCGTATGTCGCGCGTGCTAGGCATGGCGTTTTAAGATTAACGATAGGTCTGCTTGAATTCCGTCAATGCGCCCTTCAACTCACCGGCCAGCGCGTCGCTGAACGCTTTTTCCGCGCGAATTTTTGCAATCAAATCCGCTTTACGCGTCATGAGGAAGTCGGTCAGCTTGCTCTGGAAATCCTTCACCTTTTCCACTGGAACGTCGTCCATCATGTTGTTCTGCATGGCCCACAGAACCGCCGCCTGAATTTCGACCGCCATCGGATTGTATTGCGGTTGTTTGAACAGCTCAACGATGCGCTTTCCACGCTCGAGTTGCGCCTGTGTTTTGGCGTCGAGATCAGAACCGAACTGGGCGAACGCTGCCAATTCGCGGAATTGCGCCAGGTCCAGCTTGATCCGGCCGGCGACCTGTTTCATCGCCTTAATCTGCGCGGCCGAACCGACCCGCGATACGGACAAACCGACAGAAATAGCCGGACGAATACCCTGGTAGAACAAATCCGTTTCCAGGTAAATCTGGCCGTCCGTAATGGAAATCACGTTCGTAGGAATGTAAGCCGAAACGTCACCCGCTTGAGTTTCGATGATCGGCAGCGCCGTCAACGAACCATTGCCATACTTTTCGCTCACGCGCGCCGAACGTTCCAACAGGCGGCTGTGCAGGTAGAAGACATCACCAGGATAAGCTTCGCGGCCGGAAGGGCGCTTCAACACCAACGACACCTGGCGATAGGCCACCGCCTGCTTGGAAAGGTCATCAAAGATGATCAAGCCATCCATGCCGTTATCCATGAACCATTCACCCATTGCGGCTCCGGCAAACGGGGCGATGTATTGGTTAGCGGCGGAATCGGAGGCGGCTGCGGCTACCACGATGGTGTAAGGCATAGCGCCTTCCTTCTCGAGGGTCGCAATCACGCGGGCGATACTGGACTGCTTTTGCCCGACCGCGACATAGATGTTGTAAACGGGACGGAACCCGGGTTCCTTGGAGGCTTCAGCGGCCCGGTTGATCCGAGCCTGATTGATCATGGCGTCCACGCCAATGGTCGTTTTGCCAGTGGAACGGTCACCGATGATCAACTCGCGTTGGCCACGGCCTACAGGAATCATGGCATCGATAGCCATAATACCTGTCTGCAGCGGCTGGCTGACGGATTTGCGCTTAACAATGCCCGGCGCGATTTTCTCAACCGGATAAAATTCCGTGGCGGTGATAGGACCTTTGCCATCCAGCGGCTGGCCGAGAGTATTCACCACGCGTCCGAGCAAGCCTTTGCCGACCGGCACGGAGAGCAGCTTGCCAGTGGTGCGGACTTCCTGTCCCTCTTTCACTGGTGTGTAATCGCCCAAAATGATGGCGCCCACTTCGGTTTCCTCGAGGTTCAGCGCGATGCCAGTGACGCCGTTGCCAAAGTCCAGCATTTCGTTCAGCATGGCATCGGTCAGGCCTTCCACTTTGGCCACGCCGTCCGAAATTTCACGAACGACACCGACGTTTTGCTTCGCGGCGCTGGTCTTTACACCCGCGATTTGAGCTTCGATTTCTTGAAGGATGGAACTCATAGTCTTAAAAAATTCTGTGCTTTATAAATTGCTTTCGAGCGATGCCAGCCGTGCCTGGATGCTGCTGTCATAAACATCACTGCCCACCTTGATGCGTAACCCGCCGATCAAGGCCGGGTTTTGCGCAAAGGTCAGATTCAAGCCCTGGCCGTATTGGCGAGTCAGGTTTTCACGAATGCTCCCTTGCAAGGCAGCAGTGAGCGGAGTCGCGCTTTCGACAAGCGCAGTCCGGCGATCCATGTCCAGCTTAACCAAACGCTGCAGATGCGATAGAATCCCCACATAGCCGCGCGGCTGCTGTGCCACCACTTGCTGCACCGCTTGCCGAACCTTGTTGTCGTCCAGCAGCCCATTGACCTTGCAGGTCTGGAACAGCGACTTGGCTTCGCGTCGTGCTTGCTTGGTTATTTTCATCGTGTGTGCTTCCAGCTCGCCAACGCCTAAGCGGCCAACTGGCGATTTGCTTCCTCGGCAAGACGCTGCTGGTCTTCCGGAGTCAAAGCCTTGCCAGCGACCCGGGCGGTGGTGGCTACCACCAACCGGCCAACTTCGCGGCGCAATTCGGTTTTCATCCGAGCCAGTTCAGCTTCGCTGGCCACGCGAGCCTTCGCAATAATATCGTTGGCGGTCGCAATCGCCTTTTGGCCTTCCGCCTCGCTTAACTTGGCTGCCGATTGGCGAGCCTCTTCGATCAGCTTGTTGCCCTGGGCATTCGCTTGATTGAGGATTTCCTGCGCCTTGGCTTGAGCATTCGCCAGCTCTACTTTGATCTTGTCGGCATTGGCCAGACCCTCAGCGATACGATTGCGGCGCTCTTCGAGCACCTTCAAAATAGGCTTGTATGCAAATCGGTGGAGCAGAAACGCCACGATGCAAAAGCTGATCACCTGGGAGATGAACAGCGACTTGTTAAAACCGAACTGCTCGCCCGTTGATCGGGCAATATCACCCAGTCCCGCTGCTGCAAAAAATAACATTGAACTCATAAATTCAGAAAACAGTTTCAGGCGCGGGCACGAGGCCCGCGCCTGAAAGGTTTACTTCACCAGGAAGATGGCGAAGAACACGATACCTTCAGCGAAGGCGGTGCTCAGAATCGCTTGGACGAGAATCTTGGTGGCTGCACCAGGATTACGTCCGACCGCTTCAGATGCCTTCATACCGATCATTCCTACACCGATCGCAGCGCCAGCGGCGGCTGCAGCCACGTGTAAGCTGCCGGTCATTTCTGCCAACATGGGCAATAACATATGTTTTCCTTTACTGTTTTGTTTGTCCATCGACCCCCGCAGTCTTGCCACGGTCCGGCCGACGAAATTGATTTATCAGTGCTTAGCCGCCTCCCCGTGGCCGTGACCTTCATCGTGCTGGCAAATCAGCAGGGTAAACACCGCCGTCAGCAACATAAACACAAGGGCCTGCACCAAACCCACCAAAATCTCCATGAAGTAAAACGGGATCGGAAACAACCAACCCAGGGCCGGGTTCATCGTCGCCATCGCTTCCAACATGTTTTCGCCGGCGAAGATATTGCCAAACAACCGGAAGCTCAGGGAAACAGGACGGAACAAAATCGATACCACTTCCAGCACACCAACAATAATGAACACGAAGATCATCAGGACCTTCAGCAATCCGGTGGTGTCGCCCTTCGGGCCGAAGATATGAAGAATAAAACCTCCAGGACCATTCGCTTGCAAAGCCCAAACGATCCAGCAGGCGAAGAAGATCATCGACATCGCCAGAGTCATGTTCAAATCAGCATTGGCTCCGCGAAGCAGCGGGTGGCTAATATGATGCAGACTACCATCCGGCCCTGGCGTCCCCCATCCGATGGATCCCACCCCGGGAATCAAACCGAACCAATTGGAAAAAAGGATGAAAATGAACACCGTCGCAAAAAACCAGAAAGTCTTGTGCACCAACTCATGGCCAATGATTCCATCAAGAAAGTCGTGCAGCGATTCGACCAGCCATTCCCAAAAATTTTGCGCACCTTCAGGAACCTGCTTGATATTGCGCGTCGCATATTGAGCGAAAATGATCAGAAAAAGCGCAACGGCCCATGTAACTACCATGGAGTTTGTAATTTTGAAGACCCCGAAATCTTTGAGCACAGGCGCAGCTTGAGGCAATCCCTTTGCCTCATGTGTACCCGCTTCAGCTTCCCCCGCATGTCCAGCAGCAGCGGCACCAGGAGCATGCACTTCCGTGTCCGCCGCCCGAATAGCCAAAGGTGCCCCGACCAAAAGTGCCAGAGCCAAGATGAATTGAAAAAATCGCATCGAGTTAAAAAGTCAAAATTTTCCCACTGGCAGGGAGACGGCGCCCCGCCGAAACAACCGCCAATCCCGAAAGCGCGCAACAAGTTGCCTAATAGTGAAAAATTTCACAAGCGTTTTTTTTAATCTTTTTTCACGATTCCGAAAACGGATTCGGCTGGCCTCCCCTGTTTCGTCGCATGCAGTTGATCCAGCCTTAGCTATACATCAACGGTTCGGCTCTGTGGAAGTCGCTGGCTGAACTGACAGTAGACGAGCCCGGACCACTTTGCCCAGGTTAACCATACCATATAGAATCCCAAGCAAAGCAACATCGGTGGGCCCCACGGGTATGTCCCATTTGTATGCGATCACAAAACCGGCAAAGGCCGTCAACACGCCGAAACCAGCAGATAATAATGCGAATTGCCGCATATTGGAAGCCATGCGATGAGCAATGAGAGGAGGAAGCAGGAGAAACCCAAACGTGACCAACGGTCCCACGCTGAGCACGGCCATCGAGATGGTAAGCCCCACCAGCAGGAACAGAAACGAATCCCACCAAACCACATTTTTTTTCAGGCTCGTTGCCATGTCAGGATCAAACGAAACCAGCATGAATTCCTTTTGGAAAACCAGCAGCATTATGACCACCAGCCCAAAGGCCAAAGCAGTCCAGCCCAGTTCTGCATTCGATACCGCAATGATTTCCCCTTTTAACCGATCCAGCAGTCCGTGCTCGCCATAAGGATTTTTCACCAACAACAAAATGCTCCAGGCACCCGCCAGCACATACGCGGTGCCGACTCTCCCTTCGGCAGTCCCCCTGCCCCGCTTTTCGAGGAACGAAAGCAGCAGAATGGAAACCAACGTGAAAACCGTCGAGCCCACGAACGCCAGGGAGTGCTCGGAGCTCTCTTCCAAATGCGGGATCCAATTCCAGGCATGCAGCGCAAAAGCGAAAGCGATACCGCACGAGGATACCTGAGGCAGAGCCACACCCAGGAAAATCAGCCGTCGCAAAACAAGGTAAGCTCCCACCAGCGGGCAGGCCACGCCAACGAGCAAACTGATGTACACGGAATTCCGCAGCAGAAAATTCGGATCGAGCACTTCACGAAGCGTTTCCATTTCAACTCAGCTCCAAATCTAGAATTTGTTCCACCTTCTCACGGCTGAGCAGTTCCTTGACTCCTCCCTGGAGCACTTTTCCCTCGTGCAGCCAAATGACTTCGTCCACATACCTCCGAACCACCGGCAGGTCATGATTCACCATCAGGATCGTGAGCTTCTCATCCCGATGCAATTGCCTGAGCAATTCCATTATCGCCTGGGTTGCGGCGGTATCGATCCCCGCCGTCGGTTCGTCCAGTAGCAGCATATCCGGTCGCGACGCCAGCGCCCTTGCGATCAGCACCCGCTGCTTTTGACCGCCGGACAATTGCGAAAACCGCTTTCGGCTGAACTCGTCGGCCCCGGACCTCTTAAGACACTCATGCGCCAGCTCCCGTTCCCCGTGTCCCAGCGTGCGGCCGGGCCCGACCCGACCGCAGGCGCCCATCAAAACAACCTCGAAAGCAGAAAGCAGAAAAATGGGATCCAGGGCCTCTCTTTGCGGCACATAACCAAAGACCGCGGGATTTCCGCCTACCTTCCCTAGCTCGACTATCCCTTCCACCGGCGGGATGATTCCAACGAGCGTTTTAAGCAACGTGGATTTGCCTGTTCCATTAGCACCTAGCAGTCCTGTGAAAGTTCCTCGCCGGATTTGCAGGTTCACTCCCCGCAGCACGGGGACCCGGTCGTAGCCGACCGCCACGTCCTTTACACCTATCAGTGTTTCGCTGGTCACTTTGCTTCTTTCAGGGCTGCTGCGATTTGTGCGACATCGTAATCGAAGAGGCTGAGATAGTCGCGGACTTTATCATTCGCCCCCACCTTCTCAGGCAGAACCAGGAACTTCGCACCAATCGCTTGGGCGATGTATTGTGGGGTTTTACGGGGACGGAATGGCTCGACAATGACCAACTTGACCCCTGCCCCTTTCACTCGCGGAAGCAACGAGTTAATATAAGTCGGCGAAGGCTCCACACCAGGCTTCGGTTCAACAGTGCCAGCAAGTTCAAACCCGAACCGCTCCAGGAAATAGTCAAAGGACTTGTGGTAGGTAATCACCTTGGTGCCCTTGAATGGTTCCAAAGCCTTTGTCCATTGCACGATTTTTTGATCGAGCTGCTCAGAAAACCGCTTCAGGTTCGCCTCGTAATACGCTTGGTTTTGAGAATCCAGTTTCGAAAACGCCGCCGCAATATCCGCAGCCATGATTTTGCCATTCTCAGGGTCAAGCCAGTAATGTGGATTGCCGAGCGGATGCACGTCGCCCATCGAGCGATCCACTGGACCAGTCGGCAAATCCTTGAGCCGAACGTGACGCGAGAGGACGAGGTGCCCGGGAGCATCGCTCAAAATTTTCGCATTCCGTGCTCCGTTGACCAGTGGCGGCAGCCAGCCAATTTCCAGATCGGCCCCTCCCTCAATCAACACATCGGCCTTGTTTAATACCCGGATGAAGCTCGGGCGTGCATCCACGAAGTGAGCATCCTCCGTCCCCTTCGCAATGGTGGTCACCGTCACTTTATCACCGCCGATGTCCTGCGCGATGGCTCCGAAATCGGGAAGTGTCGCCACCACGTTCAATTTCGCCTGAGCGACCAGTGGCGCCGCGAAAATCAAAAAGAGAAAAAGCTTTTTCATATCAATTGGTCCAAAGATTAAAACTTGTGAGCCGCGTGGGAACCCAGCAGGAATTCAAATTGCAACCACACCGAGTGGTCCGGGCCGATCCGAGAACGATGATCGAAATTGTATTGCAGCCGCAACTTGGAGAACTCGCTGGGAAACCACGTAAGATTGGGTGACACTCGCCAGCGTGCCGCGCGTTCGGGATCCAACCCGAGGATGTCCTCATAAAGTCCCCTGCCCGTCGGCGCCACGTAATCACCGCGCAGACCAGCTATCCATCCTTTATGGAATCCGTATGCCAGTTGCGAATAAAAGCCCCAGTCGGTCAATGTCTCTCGGGGGACAGCCACCGCAAGCCCGCCCAAATCTTCCAGGGAAGCGCCAGCCTGATATCGGCGCAACATCGCTTCAGTCTGCCAGGACACGAACGGAAACCCGGCATGCTGATTCCCCGGCTTCCATTTCCAAAACGCGTCCATGCCGTACACTTCCGTGCGCGTCTCCGTACCAGTGCTGTTCGGACCAAATGCGGCAGACGTGCCCAGTAAAACAGTTTGGGCATCGCTCACATCGAAGGAGGCCGCGTAACGCCCTACATAAAGCATGTCCCCAGCATTACGAACGCCACGCTCGAGTGGTGTCCGTCCCAGCAATCGCTCACCTTCATTGTCATTGCGGAAGCTAAAGGCCGTACCCCCTTGGCTATTCTGAACCGTCAAAAACAATTCCGAATAAAACGGAGTCGGAGCCAGCCACGAAACCCTCGCCCCCGGATTGCGCAGGCCTTCCGGTCCAAACATCCGACTCAGGATCAGCGGAGCATCCACGAAATCCCAGCTATGGGGATGGGTCTGGTTCACCCGTCCGAACTCCGTAAGAAACTGGCCGCCCCTCACCTGCAGGTTCCAGGGCAAAGCCATCGATTCCATGTAGGCCTCCTCAGCTTCCAGCGTGGTCTCCCCGCTCGGATCGATCTTCATCACCACGTTGGCCTGCGCGCGGAAGTAAGGATCCACTTTGCCGTCCAGCGTGAGCTCCAGGTTCTGCAGCGTGAATCCGTTTTGTCTCGGATCGTGATCGAAAGGTTGCAGCAGCTCCACATCTTTGGCCGTGGACCCACCAGCCGAAAAAAGGCCGTCCAACGATAAGTTAATATAGTTTTGCGCGCTCCCCACCCGGATGGGATCCGTCGGAGCCCAGGCTTTAGGCGTCCTAACTGAGCCCGCGCTCGCCTTATCCGCCGCCAGGGCCTCCTCCAATGAACCGGGTTTCACGCCCTGATTCGGCTCCGCTATTGGAACAGCTTGGGCATTGGTCGAAGCGGCTTGGCCCTGCAGCCCTTCGAGCCGCTTATTGATGGAATCGATGACCTGTTGATGTTGCTTCACTGCTTTTTCAAAGGCTTCGTTTGCCTCCCGCAATTGCCTTTTAAGCACTTCCACCTCGTTCGCGTCCTGCCCAAATAATGGGCCTGCGCTTAAAACAATTAGTAAACCGAGAATCTTGTAACGTTTCATAGTCCATCCAAATTCTAAAACCAAGCTCCCGCCGCTGATGCGGGTCGGGTCAATCTCTCCCGTATAGGAGACGACAGGTTGGATCAGGACTGGGCAGGAGGACCACGAGAGGAGAAACCAAGGACATCGAAGGTGCTGACACGCATCGTCGGCTCCAGGGGAGGCAGGAGCACTTCGTGCAGAATCGTCGGAGCTTGCGCGTCTGGAGCCGCAGCCGCGAGCAGATCGCCTTTACCCCACAGCGCCAAATGACAGAAGTGATCCGCCGCTTTGGCGTCAGCATGCATCAACTCATGAAGCGCGGGGCTGAAAGAAGCGAAGGAACAAAGCAGAATAATGCAAGCGAGCGCGCTGCCGAAGACGGCCCACGCAACCGGGGGAACGCGCTTGCAATTCATTATTTGCACCTAATCAAAGAGGACGCCGCGACGCAAGTTATTTTCACTGAGCCAAAGCGCCTGCTATCGTACGTACGCCCTGTAAAACCGTTTCGGCACGATCGCGCTCTCGCTAAAGCTCGCGTGCCCCGAGATCAACCAATTCGTCGCAATGGTCTGCCATTGGAGCAGGTCCGCGCTCGCCTGGAGGAAAACTCGCTGCCCGGGCACCCCGAACTCGTCCACTCGAATCCGCGAATCGCTGGAGCGGCTGACCGCGAGCGAAGGCGCTTTGAAGCTCGACAGGATGGTAATTTTCTCCGGTGCATGGAAATACCGCCCTCTTCCTCCAATGCTCAGCCGCGCAAATACGCGGTGCTCGCCCGGTGTCGAGTTTTGGGCGCTCCATTCCACAGGAACCGCAACCAGGCCGACCTGGTTTGATCCGGTTCCAGCCACGGGCATTTGTCGCACCAGCCTTTCGTTCCCGTTAAAAGGATTCGCGTCGTCATCCAGATAAAACGACAGCGTCCCGTTCGTTGTATTTGTGACAGCCCACTGATAATGGAAGGAGAAAAAATTACTTTGGCCAAATGCGACCACGTTCGAGCCCGCCGCACGTCCGGTGATTAAACTCGGCCACGCCCCATTGTTGGCAGTCAGCAGCGTGCGGTTGTTGGTAGCGCTCCCAGCTCCCAGATCCCACTTTTGATTGTAACCATCCCGGATCCGGCTGGTACCCTGCCCCGCAGGTTGGTTCGTGCTCATGCGGTCTCCCTTCCCCAGCAAGGCGTATTGAAAGCCTGCCTGGGCGCCGGATTTTTCAGAAGCGTTCCACCAACTCTGCCGTTCGGTCGTGCTGATGTCTTCCACTGTGTCCGTTGCGGGAGTGTTTGTGTCCACGGTTCCATGGTACCAAAGGTGAACATCCGAATGCGCCCCTCCCAGGCCTGAGTAACCGCCATTGAGGCTGGTCAATTGCCGCACGTAACCGCCAGCCACAGGCTCCCCGAACGCAAAAGCGTCCAGCCTCTGGTAATAATTATCGTGGAACAGAACATTTTCGTACGTCCGCGCGGGAGCATCCACCACCGTGTAGAGAAAGTCGCTGAATCCATCATTATTCAAGGGGTGTGGATCCAGCGTCGTGAGGTGGTCAATCCAAATCCCGTTCGTGCCCAGCAATCGGCTCATCTCGCATATCAACGAACCCCCTCGGCTATGGCCAACCAGGTGCAACGGCAATTCCACCAAGGCATGCCCGCCCAGCTCCGAGATGAAGTTCGTCTGCATCAAACCCGGCAGAACCATCGAAGCCACCTGGAAAGTGCTGTAGCTGTTGTTGGCGAGCTGCCTCCAATCGAGTTTGATGAAAATCTCTCCCGAATCGCTATTCGTCGCGGCCACCCCCGCCAATCGTTTCCAGGCCGGCGAGTAGCTCGAATTCGTCGGCACAAAATAAAGCTCGTAGCAGCTTGATGTCGTCCCAGGCAGGCCGCCGGAATGGGCCATGCGGTCCGCCATGGCAATCACCCAATCATCCACGTTGCTGTTCAGCCCATGAGTCACAATCGTCACCCCGGCCCCAAAACAGGTGCTTTGACCCACTAAAAGTACAGAAACCAGCATCCACCCGATCAGTTTCTTCACCATGGATTTTGGAATCACGATTAGGAGTCTAACCGGAATTCCCACGGCGAAGCAAGGTTGTCAGCCTGCATTTCCTGCCTTGGGCACTACCGTTTACTTAAACCCAACGGGTCCGATATAGCGACTTCTCCCTCTCCGCCATTTGATAAAATATTTGATAAAATGGGGGACGAGGGCCGGGGCACCGCCATTAAGTTAAGCTCGAAGGCGGCCGCCGTAGTTTTCTCCTTCTCCTCCTGTTTGCCAAAACGGAGGAGAGCTATAAGGCCGGGATGAGGAGGGGCTTAGCTGCGCAAACCAGTGACTTTCGAACGTCCGAAGAGCCGGGTGGTTCGTGGGCCGGTCGCAGGCTGGCCTGGTGTTTCTTAACTTAATGGCAGTGGGGGGACGGGGACTTCTGGACCTTGGGAAGGTCCAGAAGGAATTTGCTGAAAGCAAAGGCCCCTTGCGGGCCGAGCGGGTGGGCACCCGCGAGTCATTGGTGGTGCTTAACTGCTCAAACCAGCGACTTTCGAAGTCATCCGCAAGAGAGAAAATCAACCACGGAACTGTGCGGAGCTTTTTTCCTCTCTTAAGTGAATGGCAGTGCCTGCCTTGGGCCGATTTCGCATATTCACCGCTCTCTGCTTTTCTCCACGTTTTCCAGATATTTTTCTGCGGGCTTGCCTAAATCCAGACTCCATTTACGCTGTCAACCATGAACGGACTACAGGTTGACGGACTTTTGAATATTGCAGACATCGGACGCCGCGTTTTGGGAGGCGGTCAGATTACTCGTGAAGAGGCCTTGCAGCTATTTGCCTTGGAATCCACTTCCGACATCCTCGACCTGATGTCCTGGGCCAACCGCATCCGCGAACATTTCAAAGGCAACAAAATCCACCTTTGTTCCATCGTGAACGTGAAGGCCGGCGGCTGCTCCGAGAATTGCAGTTTCTGCGCGCAATCCGCTCAATACCAAACCGGCTCGCCCAAGTACGGCTTCGTCGATGTGCCCCCCGTGCTCGAGGCCGCCGAAGAAGCTGGCAAAAACGGCGTCACCGCCGTTGGGATGGTTGCTGCCTGGAAAGGCCTGCAGGAAGGTCCTATCCTCGACGAAGTCTGCGATCGCATCCAGGAAATCGCCAAGAGCGGCAAGACCCGGCCGGATGCCTCGCTCGGGATCATCAAAAACCCAAAGGTAGCGCAACGTCTCAAAGACGCTGGCCTGGAGTGCTACGGCCACAATCTGGAAAGTTCGAAGCGTTTCTTTCCCAATCACTGCACAACCCACTCCTACGAAGACCGCGTGGAGACCATCCGCCACCTGAAAAACGCGGGCATCAAGATTTGTTCCGGCGGAATTATCGGCATGGGCGAAACACGCGAAGATCGCTGCGATCTGGCCTTCTCACTCAAGGAAATTGGCGCAAACGTCGTTCCGATCAACATCCTGAACCCGATCAAAGGAACGCCGTTTGAGAACGTCACGCCTCTTTCGCCGATGGAAATTCTCAAGACCATCGCTTGCTTCCGATTTATTCTGCCGAGGCAGGAAATTATGATTGCGGGCGGCCGTACCGTAAACTTGCGCGATACCCAGAGCATGATCTTCATGGCCGGTGCCAGTGCGTTGATGGTTGGAAACTATCTTACCACCTTGAATCAGCCCGTCGAAAAGGACCTTCAAATGCTGAAGGATCTCGGGTTGGATCCCAATTGGGACGATCACGACTTCGCCGGCCAGGAGCAATCTCCGGCTCAAGCGCAGCCGATTGAATTTCGCCAGCCTGCCGGGCGCGAGCTTGCGCAACGCTAAAGCCCTCCATGCAACGCCTGGGGAAAAACAAAGGCTCCTACCAGGGTGATAAAATCCAGGTAACTGAAGTTCTCGCCACGATCGAGCGCCTCGCGATTTCCCAGGGTTGGCAGCCCGAGCCGCTTTCCTTGGCTACTGGCCTCGTCCTCCCGGGCTTTCGGCGGGTGAGCTCCGCTTCGAGATGCCGAGTTTACATTTCCGCCGGTATTCACGGCGATGAACCAGCCGGCCCTCTCGCCGTTCTGAAGCTTTTCCAGGAGAACCTTTGGCCGGCTGACGTGGACCTCTGGTTATTGCCTTGCTTGAACCCTCGAGGGTTTGACTTGGGCACCCGCGAAAATGAGGATGGCATCGATTTGAATCGTGATTACCGCAGCTTGAGAAGCCCTTTAATCCGAGGACACATCAAATGGCTCGAGAAACAGCCATCGTTCGACTTCGCTTTGTGCCTGCACGAAGACTGGGAATCCCAAGGCTTCTACCTGTATGAGCTCAATCCGCCGCTCGCCCCTTCCCTCGCGGAAGCTATCGTAGCTGCGGCCGGCCAGGTTTGTCCCATCGACCTTTCACCCGAAATCGAAGGACGCGTCGCGCAGGGCGGCATCATTTGCGCAAATCCGGACCTTTTCACACGCTTGGATTGGCCCGAGGCTTTTTACCTCGTGCACCAGAAAACCAAAATCACCTACACCCTTGAAAGCCCGTCCGATTTTCCGATGACCATCAGGGTCGAAGCCCTCGCCGCCGGCGTGGTTGCAGCCCTGAAGTGTGCTTCCTGAAGTTCCAGTCAGGATGCGGAGTCCCTGTGCTCGCTCTTTTCCTTTCGCTTGCCCTGCCAGAAGCACTGCAATTTAGTTAACCTCGAAGGAGGTCGTCGTAGCTTTTCTCCTTCTCCTCCTGTTTGCTAAAACGCTATCCATTACCCATATCTCCGGTCGGATTCTGGAGCAGAACCGCTAGTTCGCCCTGGCCAAATGCTGTTTGCTAAAACGGAGGAGAAGGCCGAGATGAGGAGGGGCTTAGCTGCGCAAACCCGTGACTTTCGAACCTCCGAGGCGCCAGGTGGTTCGTGGGCTGGTGGCGGGCTGATCTGGTTTTCTTAACTAGATGGCAGTGCTGCCAGAAGCAACATGCGCCCAGACCAAAATGTTTTACATCCCCTGCTTGACCACTTGTGCCGTCGGGTCTATAACCCTTTGCAGCATTTGCCGATAAATGCTTTGTTATGTCCAGTTTGCGAGTCGGCATGTGCAGGAGAGATGGCTGAGTGGCCGAAAGCGGCGGTTTGCTAAACCGTTATACGAGTAAAATCGTATCGGGGGTTCGAATCCCCCTCTCTCCGCCACCTTAAAAGACCCCCCCCGTTCGCGTTGTACCTTCTCACCCATTGCAGCCGGCAGGCCACGCTCAAGCCCGAAAAAAACCTTGCGAAAAAAAGATCGAGGAACAAAAAGCAAATTCCTGGAACGGAAAGGACCCGCAACTATTGTGCAAACTATTTGCCTAGTTTCCACCTCTGCTCGGTCAATGGGTGTTTCCATCGCTTCGTAGATCACAAGCCATCTCATAAGTAGGGCATAAGTAGGAGCAGATGGCGAAGCCAGAGGTTTTGCCTGCACCACGGATCGCGAAGCGTTCGTCCCTTCTGGGGGAACTGACTAGTGGCGGACTTGGGAGGTCAACGCGTTTCGAGGGTGAAATTCCTCCTGTTGGGCAGCAGGAGGAACGAATGCACGAATTTGCAGGCCGCCAGGCCGACTGCCTTGGGCAAGGCAGGAGTCAATTTAGGAGATGGCTTGTGGGGTTAAAGAAATGAGGCGGCTCTTTTCCCAGGAGCCGCCTCTTACGTTCAACTCATCCTGGTTCGATCGCAAGGTACAGTCATTCAAACCCGCATCCACCAGAACCTCTTGGCGCGCTGAACGAGGCACAGATTAGTTTCTGGGACTTTCCAAACCTATGGGGTATTTACCCACCCGATTTCTGCTGTTCCCGCGAAGGCAGCCGTTGAGAAAGTCCAGGGAGGGATCAACTACCCAGCGCGCGGCACGCAGCTTTTCAACGGGTGCCGATCTTTCCTGACAGGATTCTGAGACAAGCCATTTGACCAAAACCAAACTTGGGCAAAGCTTTTATGAGGTACACCGTTAAGTGAACACGAAAGTGTATGCCGGTGACCAGGGACTTAAACCTTAAACTACATGGATGCCATTCGCCCAATCGTTTTACATGCGGAAGATGATCCGAACGATGTCGCCTTGATGAAGCACGCTTGCCTCGCAGCGAAAACATCCTTTCAGCTCCAATCCGTCCCTGACGGAGAAAAAGCGATCCATTACCTGAGCGGCACCGGCATTTATGCGGACCGCGCTGCCTATCCGATGGCCTCGCTCGTGTTACTCGACTTGAAAATGCCCAGGCGCGGAGGCTTCGAAGTGCTCCAGTGGATCCGCGGCAACCCGATCATCAAATGCATGCCCGCCCTCATCCTCACTTCTTCCAGGCACGACGTCGACATCAAGCGCGCCTATGAAATGGGGGCGAACTCCTATTTGGTGAAGCCGGTGAACTTTGAGGCTTTGGTGAACCTCGCGCACATGGTCGACCTTTATTGGATGTCCCTCACCCAAAAGCCAACCGTCGAATCGCACCAACTGGCCATGGCGCATTGAGCGCGCTCAGGTGGATTCTCCCGCCTCGTCCCCACTCCCACTGCCATTTAGTTAAGCTCGAAGGAGGTCCCCGTAGCTTTTCTCCTTCTCCTCCTGTTTGCTAAAACGGAGGAGAAGGCCGGGTTGAGGAGGTGCTTAGCTGCGCAAACCAGTGACTTTCGAACGTCCGAGGCGCCGGCTGGTTCGTGCGCCGGGCGGGGGCTGATTTGGTTTTCTTAACTTAATGGCAGTGGTCCCCGCACCCCCGCTCACCCGCGCGGTCCAATCTGGAAACCCAACCGAGTTTGGTTGAGCATGTCCATGATCCCCTCCACCGTCACCGGCTTGATCAACCATCCATTGGCGCCCGCTTTCAAGGCACATTCCAAATCCGGAGAATCCTTCGTAAACGTCAATACCACCAGCGAAACCGTTTTCAGTGCAGGCTCCTGCCGGACCCGGGCGATGACCTCCAACCCGGAGATCTTCGGCATACGCATATCCAACAAAACCAGCATCGGCACAGGATGCCTTTGGCGGTCGGCAAACTGACCTTCGCCAGTCAAATAAGCCAAAGCTTCCTCGCCATCCCTCACCCGAAGGATCGGATTCGAGATCGCTGCTTTTTCGAAAGTGCGTTTAATGAAGAAAACATCGTTATCTTCATCTTCAGCCAGCAAAATTAAGTTAGGGTTGCTCATCTAAAAATACACATGGGGAATAGAGCACACGTTGGAGATTGATCGACTGATTTAGCGCCAATTGCGTACCACATCCCCAAACCCCGCGCAATCCTCAATTTCCGCTGGAACCTCTCGAACACGCACGCCGCGTTTCCTTCTCCCTTCCAAAAGGGACTTGTGCCGCTTGGGAAGCGGCACAAGAAATTTGCCGGAGGCAAAGGCCCCTTGCGGGCCGAGCGAGCGGGCGCGAGTGAGTCAACCAGGTCAGGATGAGGGGTCCCTTTTCTCGCTCCTTTCCTTTCCCTTTGCTGGCCTTGCAGAAAAATGAGATTCGCCCGATACGGAAGGGCGCACCCCAGTGTCTTGCAGTTGCCAAAACCGTGGAGCGCTCCGCTGGTCCCCTGGCACGCCTGAACCTCTCGAACGCGCACGCCGCGATTCCCCTTCCAAAAGGCGTCCTCCTTCCCTGAAAATGCCGCCGACGGTTGGCACACGGTCTCCTTCTCCCCGCCAAAACGGGGAAAAGGTCAGGATGAGGGGCTCGTAACGCTCGGTCTTCCTGCGTTTTCTTCACCGATGGTGAGCACCAGCTCATGATGACTCCTGTTTGGCAAAACGGAGGATTAGCAACTGGCCTCTGCAATGCTTTTACTTTCCCTTAACTGAATAGCAGTGCCGCCCTACCCGATGGCCGGCTGAAACACTCGAGGCTGGGGCGTTCTGGCGCTTGCCTCCGATGCTTGTTCACTTTTCAAAGAGGCCATGTCGATCGAGAAGCGGTACTTCACGTCGGATCTCAGCAACCTCTCATAAGCTTCGTTAACCTGTTGGATGGCGATCACCTCCACATCCGCCGTAATGTTGTGCTGCCCGCAAAAATCCAGCATCTCCTGGGTCTCAGGCAGCCCGCCGATATTCGAACCCGAAACACTGCGGCGACCGAAGATCAGCGCGAAAGAGGAAACCGCCAGCGGTTTGGGCGGGGCGCCCACCAGCGTCAGGTTCCCGTCGAGACCGAGCAGATTGATATACGCGTTGATGTCGTGCTCGGCGGAGACTGCGTCGAGAATAAAGTCGAAACTGCCCGTGTGCTTCTGCATTTCGTTCGCATTGCGCGACACCACCACCTCGTCCGCGCCAAGCCGGAGCGCATCCTCCTTCTTGTTCGGGGACGTGGTGAAGACCACGACGTAAGCGCCAAACGCATGGGCCAGCTTCACGGCCATATGGCCCAGACCGCCCAGGCCCACCACGCCAACTTTTTTCCCTTTGGTAACGCCATGATACCGCAGCGGCGAATAAGTAGTGATACCGGCGCAAAGCAATGGCGCAGCCCCGGCAAGATCGAGGTTCGAAGGCACACGCAGAACAAAACGTTCATCCACCACGATGCTGTCGGAATAACCGCCGTAGGTCACCGGGGCGGTCTTGTGCCTATCCGGCGAGTTGAACGTCAGCGTCAGGTTTGGGCAAAAATTCTCCAGCCCCGCCTGGCACTTGGGACACGTCTGATCCGAATCGACCAGGCAACCCACCGCGGCGATGTCGCCCGCCTTAAACTTGGTCACCGCCGACCCCACCTTCGTCACACGGCCGACAATCTCGTGACCGGGGACAATCGGGTAGACCGTGGGCATCACACTGCTCCATTCATTCCGGACCGAATGCAGATCCGAGTGGCAAATGCCACAAAACAGGATTTCGATCTGCACATCCCGCGTTGTCGGATCGCGGCGCGGAATCGTCGTAGAAGCCAGCCGCGCGGTAGCGCTGCCAGCGGAATAAGCTTTGGTTTTGTACATAAATACGTGCTCCTTGTTACGAACCTTATAAATTCCCATTTCCGAGGCCCCATTGAATCCCTGGCATTCAACCGAACCATCGAAGGGAATCTATGCCCCATCCGCCCCCCTGTCGCACAGGATCTTGCCCCGAGTTCTCCAATGTTGCCAGAAACCCCGATTCCGAGTCTGTAGAAGTGGAGGCTGCCTTTTACCGACGAATCGCCTGGTTTGTTTTCCGATTTCACGCCAAAAGCAGAGTAAAAGATCCCGCCCAAAGAGGGGCGCTTTTGAAGGCGGCCTCTGTAAGAGGCCAAAGGATCAGCCCCCGAAGGTTGGCAGGCATTGTGGACTTAAGGCAGCATAAGTGCTCGGTAAAAGCCTCCCGACTGCCCGACCGATTGCAGATCAATGAAGTCGAAGGTGCTGGTGAGGTTGGTCACTGTGGTTAAGGTGGTCCACGTCTGCAGGTTCTGGGATCTTTGGAGGCTTAACTTCATGCCGGGCCGGCCATTCACCTGCAGGTGATACGCACCGCCTGAGGTCTTGCCCAGAGATACGAGCAGCGAAGGGTTTACCAGGCTATAGTTGAGGGTGAGATTCCCGATCGCGCCCGCAACCCCATCGACCACAATGAAATTGGTTTTGCCGGCCTCTACTGGAACGTTCAGGGAACTGTCATGCCCATCCACTCCACTATTGTTGTCACATCCGAGCAAATGCAATGTACCACCCGCGCCACTGGTATAAACGGCGATCAAAGTGTCATAGGAGCTTCCATCCGTATTGAGATACAAACGCCCTCTCTCTTCCGGCAGGAACTTGATCCAGGTGGATGCTCCACCGATGACACCGCAGATGGGCGGTTCGTTCGGGTCGGAGGTCGCGCCAAAGGTGCTGAAAATCTGAGTGCCAGTGTAACCTCGCGTGATTGTGCCCGAACTCTTCGGGCGGGCCAGGAAACCTGGGCCGGCCGTGTTGCCGAGCACGAGCAGGTTCGTGGTGACCAATACATCGCTCAACTTGTCGTACGCTTGCACTGGCTCGAACTGGCTCTCGGTGGAATTAATCTGCAGGCTCACCGGGGCGCTCAGTACCGACTCTTCACCCGCCGTAATCTGAACTTTGTAGAGACCGAGGTTAGCGGGTTGGATGTTTGAGACCGTCAAAGTAGCATTCGTGGCGCCGGCGATAACGATTCCGTTCAGGAACCATTGAAAAAGATTTTGCCCCGCTCCGTTTTGGACAGTGGCGGCAAAGGTGTGGGCAGCACCTGGAGTAACGGTCTGGCTGGACGGAGGGGTGGTGAGCACTGGGAGTTGGTTCGTGGTCTCCCGAAGGTTCCAACTCAATACGAAGCTGCCCGCTGCGCCGAGGAGGCCATCGATCTGTACGTTGTAAGAAGTGCCCGCCTGCACATTGAAGCGAACCAGGCTGCTCAATGAACCGCCGCTGTCTTCATCGCTCACAATGGTGGCAAGTCCGCTCACATTGTTCCCATTGTAAACTCCGAGGAGGGTATCGAAGGAACTGCCTTCGGTGCTAAAAGTGGCGATGCCACTCGCTGGAGCTTGCCACACGTACCAGACAGAGTGTCCCCCAGATTTGCCGACCGGATTTGGCTCGTCCGTTTCGAAGGTGGCGGTGGTGTTGCTGCCCGAGATGGCACCGAGCGTTCCCGAGATGAGAACCCGATCAGCGAACATATCGCCAGGGGGCAATGCCGGCACATCGATCACCAGCACCGCGGGGTTGCTGACGAGATACCCGGTTTCATTCACGACCACGACTTCATAGCTACCCGCGTTGCTCAGTTGTACGTTCGTGATCGTGAGGCAAGCATTCGTGGCTCCGGAAATGTTGATGCCGTTCAAACGCCACTGATAATGTAATGGATTGCCGCCGGCAGCAGTGATGCAAAAAGTGACGCTCTCGCCCCGCGAGACGGTGGCTCCGACGGGCTGGCCGATGATCGACGGCACCCCCCCGACTGGAAAAGCGTGCGAAAACTCGGAGGTGTTTGCACCTTCCTCCGTCGCCGTTGCAGTAATAAACTCTCCCAGGGTGACATTCGTGGCCAGGCTCACCTCGAAACTGGCCACCTCGGTGAAGAGCGTGAGCAGATCTGCGTGACCCAGGAATTTCTGGCCTTCTCCATGCCCTGACGGGTCGGCGGAGGGGCTGGAGAAAAATTCGAGGTGGTACGCTTTGCCCGCGAGCGCGTTAAAAGTGCCGGTCAGGTGCAGCACGCCAGTCGTGACGATGGCAGATTGCAGCACTGGAAAATCCTGCAGCGGAGCGGGCCCTGACCCATCGAACCGGTTGACAGTGACACCATCGGCCCCGAGGTCGATCCCCAGTCCTCCGTTCGTGTAGGTGGAATTACGCAATATGCGATTCCGAGCGCAGTCCTGGCCAATAATGACGGCGGTGCCCGTGTTACCCGCCAAAACGTTCCCCGGAATGGACCCCGGCACGGATTGCATTTGGCCGATTAAGTTTTCCGAAGCGCCGTTCGTAATCACAATGCCAAAAGCATTCGGCTGCGCCACTCGGTCACTCAGCCGCAGGCCGATCACATTTCCCCTCACCGAATTGCTGGTGGCAGAGGTTCCGGTGACGAGCACGGCGGGACCATTAGTAAACCGGACGAAACCAAGCCCTTGCACGACACAATTGCTGGTCGCGAGGATAACTCCGGCTGCCCCCCTCAGGTTCTGCCCGTCGATTTGAACCACGGGACTCAACACTGGCAGATAGCTTGAACCGGCCTGTGAAAAGCCGTCTAACACCAGCGAATCTATAATTGGGGGCAATGGAGATAAGGGTGACAGCACCGTACCGCCGATGGGCAACGCAAATAGAATCGAATCCAGCCCTGGGCTGCTGTTCGCGAGTTCGATAGCGTCACGAAGGGTCCCCGGCCCGCTATCGGCGGCATTGGTTACCGTGAGGCTGAGTGAGTTGGAGGAGAGCACCTTCACACCATAGGTTTGGGCAGAATAATCCTGCTGCCATCGGCCCTCCGGCGGCGGATCGAACGTGCTGAAAAAGCCGGATATTGACCCGTAACTGATCAGCGGAAAGAGATCGCCGGAGGCAGGCTGGTAGGGGCCGTTAATGCGAGCCCGAACTGTTCCTGAGGCAGGGAAATTTCCGGTGACGGCGAAGCGGCCAAAATCAGATGAGCTTCGGATTTGAAAAGCCAGAGTGCCTCCGAGTTGCGTAAAGGTATTGGCCACGCGCAGGGTGCCGCTCCATGGTTGGATGATACCAGAGTTCTGCATTGGCAATTGAATGATCGTAGTCCCGGCACCAGAGCTCTTGCGCACCATTCCACTGTTGTTGAAGGCCTCTTGCCCAGTCCCTGCGACCAGCGTTCGGTCACACTGGATATCCAACACTCCACCCGCCTCATTGTAGAATGAACCACTATAAGCGCCACCATCCCGGTAGGGCGCAATGTTCCCATCCAGCCAGTTGATGGTCCCTCGATTGGTCAAGGGTGCATAAAGGGTTTTGCCAGCCGCACTGCTCACACTGACCACTGCCCCACTGTGCACGGTCAAGGGCGATGCAATGATCCCCGCAGTCCATTCCAACACTCCGCTCACCTCCGCAGCACTCGCTAAAGTGATCCCGGACAAGGTCAGGTTGGTAATGGCACCTCCCTGAAATGTACCTCCCAGAAAGAGTGACCCTCCAGCCATGCTGAGTCCAGAGATGGCGTCATTGGGCAAGGTCAGATTCCCTGCCACCATTTGGCGGGTTCCCGGCCCGGTGAAAAGCGGCGCTCCACTGGCCACAAAACTGCCCCCAGCCAAATTCAGCAGGGCTCCCGCCGACACGTTATAGCTCCCTCCCACCGTGCCACCGCCACTGAGCTGCAAGGTCCCCGCCTGCACCTCAACCGAGCCGCTGTTATTAAACGAGATGTAAATTCCCGTCGTGCCGCTGCCAGCACTCTTACGTACCACCCCATTATTATTCACCAGCTCCTGCCCGGTCCCCACCCCAATCGAGCGGTCGCACTGGATATCCATTAAACCACCCGCCTCGTTGTAGAAAGAACCACTATAGGCTCCACCATCCCGGTAGGGTTGGATGTGTCCTTCCAGCCAGTTGATGGTCCCTCGATTGGTCAAGGGCACATAAAGCGTTTTGCCAGCCAGGCTGCTGATATTAAGCACTGCGCCAGTGCGCACGGTCAAGGGCGAGGCAATGGTGCCGGCAGTCCAGTCCAACACTCCGCTGACCTCCGCAGCACTCGCCAAAGTAATCCCGGACAAGGTCAGGTTGGTGACCGTGCCTCCCTGAAAAGAGCCTCCCAGGAAGAGCGAACCTCCAGCCATGTTGAGTCCAGAGATGGCGTCACTGGGCAAGGTCAGATTCCCTGCCAGCATCTGGCGAGTTCCCGGCCCGGTGAAAAGCGGCGCTCCACTGGCCACAAAACTGCCCCCGAGCAGATTTAGCGTCGCTCCCGCCAAAACATTGTAAGTCCCACCCACCATCCCACCGCCACTGAGCTGCAAGCTCCCGGCCTGCACCTCAACAGTGCCGCTGTTGTTCAGGGCGATCTGAATCGCGCTCGTGCCGCTGCCGGCACTCTTACGTACCACCCCATTATTATTCACCAGCTCTTGCCCGGTCCCCACCCCAATCGAGCGGTCGCACTGGATATCCATTAACCCACCCGCCTCATTGTAGAATGAACCACTATAAGCGCCACCATCCCGGTAGGGCGCAATGTTCCCATCCAGCCAGTTGATGGTCCCTCGATTGGTCAAGGGTGCATAAAGGGTTTTGCCAGCCGCACTGCTCACACTGACCACTGCCCCACTGTGCACGGTCAAGGGCGATGCAATGATCCCCGCAGTCCATTCCAACACTCCGCTCACCTCCGCAGCACTCGCTAAAGTGATCCCGGACAAGGTCAGGTTGGTAATGGCACCTCCTTGAAAGGTCGGCGCAAGATAGAGGCTGCCGCCTGCCAACGTTAAGCCAATGGGAGGTGAATTCGAAAGAGTCATACTCCCCCCAATCATTTGGCGTGTCCCCGTTCCAGTAAAATTCGGAGTGCCTGGACAAACGAAAGCCCCGCCCGTCAACAACAGCGCAGCCCCTGGAGATACCATGTAGGTGTTCCTCAGGATCCCACCGCCGTTAAGTTCCAGCGTGCCCGATTGGACATTCACGGACCCGCTCCCTCCAGGGTTCACATGACGAACCTGTATGCGGGTGCTGCCGGTGCCGGCGCTCTTGCGAAAATTACCGAGGTTGCTCACCAATTCCAGGCCAGTCCCGCCCGTCATTGTCTTATCACATTGAATATCGATGAGACCACCTGATTGGTTGTAAATTGCGCCGAAATAAGAAGCATTGTCGTTATAAAGGCTCACGTCTCCATCCAGCCAGGTGATGGTGCCTCGATTCGTCACCGTCGTATACAAGGTCTTGCCAACGTTGTTCCCTAACATCACAGCACCACCCACCGCTACCGTCAGGCCACTCCCACCGATGATGCCGCCATTCCAAATCAAAACGCCGCTCAGAGAGACTCCAGGCGAAGTGTCCACCGACCCAAAATTGATCGTTACTGTATCCGCTGCTCCAGGGACCCCCGTTGGAACCCAGTTGGAGGCGACAAACCAGTTGCCTGCACCACTAACATTCCATGTGTACGAAGCTGCAATGAGCCTGCCACTCAAACTGGGAAGGATAAGCCCAGCGAAAAGCACCATCAGTGCACGTAGAGCGAAGGAGTAGATCTTACAACCCATGAGGGAGAACAGCACGCTCACAATTTACCCCCTTTCATTTGAAAAATTCAAGCCAAAACCGGCCCGGATGCCACGGACTCATCAATCCTATGCATGTGGAAATAGACCCGGTTCGGGCGGGAGTGAATGATTGTTTGACGAGTATTGACGGAAGACCTGTCCGGCAGGAGTGAGAGGCAAATTCAGGTAGCCAGGCGTCGAACGCAGGATGCTCCAGGAAGTACATCACGGCCCGCGGCGCAGCCGGAAATAGCGTTCAGGATCATCAGGTGTCAACGGCATGATCACCCCGTTGGTCGAAGGCAGTATAAGTCCAGGGGCACGCAGCCAGTTGGAACTGCCGATGGATTCGATGTATTCGAGCACGAAATCATACGGATTGCCGGACCACGAGAGTGTGGGGCGGTTGCTGTTCAGGGGGTCCACTGCAATGGACAGCGCAGGCACGGATGGCAATGGCGCGTTGGTGCCTACGAACAGCACATCGGCACCGGGGCCGAGCTGAAGAATTTCCAGAGTGGGTGGTTCAAAAAGATACTGATCGTTAGTGACCGAAAGCGTGTATTTGCCATTGGGCTGAAGATTGGGAAAGGTGAAAGTTCCATTAATGTCAGTGGTGAGTTCTGCCTCAAGATCCCAGTTTAGCGCTACGCGGACGCCACCCAAAGGCGAGCCGTCGGAGTCGAGCACCAGGCCATTGATCTTCGGCAGGGCGTTATCAAATTGCTGGGCCAGAATGAAAGGAGAAAGCGAAATTACACGAGCACAGATGGTTTTGTTGGCGAAGTCGGGAGCCGGTGAATCGGGCGGGAGGATGGTTCGGTCTATCAGGCTTCCATTTTCGCCGTGGAGAATCCTGAGCTTGTCAAAGGTGGCGCGAGCCAAAGTTGCAGGGGCCTTAAAACAGATGGTAATGGGCCCCGTAAAAGAGGCGCTGCTAGCTACTTCGTAGGCTCCCAGACCATTGAGGCTGAAGTAACCTTGAGGCATCTCCAGGGCTTTTTCCGAAATAGGATTGACGAGAGTCTCGCCGGAAGTGACGACGTTGCCGAAGGTAACCGAGGTCTGGCCATATTTGACTTTGACATTGGTTCCGGCAGCCGAGGTTACCCTGTATTGCCTGCCCCAGGCGTAGGGACTGGTGACGATGTAGTCCTTTGCAACCAATCGTTCGTCCGAACCGTCAGGAAGAGATGTGAAGGTAGCGTTGAAAAAGCCGGGCAATTCACTAGTTGGAAGGCTTCTGGTATACGCCAAGCGATCTTCGCGAGGTGACCAGGCCACGGCCCAACCACTGTTCGAAATTGACCGGATAAGCACCCCGTTGGTTGAGATAAGGTCAAGAAAACCGCCTGAAAATGTCCTACCGATATACCTTGTACCCTGGCAAGCCATATAATGGGAAGTGGGTAGCCAGGCCAAGGCTTGGATGAGCATGGGTTTAGGGAGCGGAATCTCCAGTTCCCCCGTGCCGTTGGTGCCAATAGTATAAAGATGGCTCGAATACGGGTCGTCTCGATCTTTACGAGTGAAGGCAAGACGGCTTCCGTCGGGTGCCCAGGCAACCCCCAGCTGAACGTTGGTCACTACTGTTTTCGGAGCCGTATTGGAAGGTGAGATGGTGATTAGATCGGAACCGATTCTTGGATAGCCGGACCCCAGGTAAGCTATCCGGCCTCCGTCTGGAGACCAAGCCGGTTGAAAGTTACCGGTACCCGTAAATACCAGGCGCTGCAAATCGGTCCCATCTGCGTTAACAATATGAAGGAAAGCTCCCTCATGAAGAATCGAGCGGGCAAAGACGATCGAGGCACCGTCTGGAGACCAGGCGTGATACTGGTCGCCCCACCCGGAAAGGGCTGAAGGTTTGAGTTCCGCCAATCCTCCGGTGGCATCTGCGTTAATGATCGATGACGTCGGAAGTCCCGACCGTCCGGCGCTCAGGGCCAGACGGCCCTCGAAGTTCGTAAGCGTCGGGGGAACGCCGATGAAGTTGAGGGTGGCATCAGAAAACAAGCTCGTGAATGCCTGATTGCTCGGTGAGAACCTGTAGGCGCCATTTGTCGGAGTGAGCACGAAGTTACCACCCGGCAGGTTTCTAAACACATACTTGCCACGCGCATCGGCGACTGTTTCGTTGGACACAGCCCCACCCAATCGCAAAACCGTTCCCGCGAGGGCTAGACCGTTGGTATCACTGACTCGCCCGCTGATAATCACATTGAAGCGAGCGCAAAAGTTTAGCTCAGCGTCCGTCGTCCGGTAAGCGAGACCGGTGGTCCCTGGTGAGAATTTAGCCGTGGAGAATTGGGCTGAGACAGTCACGCCCTTAAGGATCGGAACACTGCTGAGGTTATAATAGCCGGATGCGTCCGTGAAGGCGGCTTGGCTGGCGGTATTCGCCATGACTTTAACGCCGGCAATGCCTTGCCCTGTGACACAATTGGTGACACGTCCGCTAATGTTAATGGCCGATCTCTGCGCGCTAAAATTCCGCACAAAATCGGCGGCCGTTAATGCGAACGTGCCAGTGGGGGGTGAAAAGGTATAATCTGCCTTCGTGGGCCTAAGCGTATAGATCCCGGCCGCCACGGAGTTAAAGGCATAATTCCCCGAAGCGTCCGTGGCTGCGCTGGCATTGACGCCGCCGCCGCTGAGGGCAAGAGTGACGTCCGCCAAACCCGCCCCGCCCGTCTGGGTGATGCGGCCCCGGACCAAGAATGTCTGCTGCGTGACAGTAATGGTGACGGTGAAGCTGCACCCGTTACTGTTCCCAGAGTGGTCCAGAGAGCTGCACAGAACATTGCTCGTGCCCGGCGGGAAGAGTGAACCCTGCGGTGGCTTACACATAACAATCACCGAAGGATCGACTTCATCGATGGTCGAGAACTGGTAAAAGACGCGCTCACCGGCAGGGTTACTGGTTGTTACTGACAAGTTCTCACAATGAACTCGAGGAGGTGTGGTGTCGCGCACCACCACGTTGAAGGTGCAGGCGTTGGAATTCCCTGAGGCGTCAGTTGCCGTACACGTGACCGGCGTGGTTCCGAGCGGGAAGCCACCAGGGTAGCGGCTAAAGAAAACGCGCGGCGAAGGGTCACAATTGTCAACGGGCGGTGCCGGCATCCAAAGCGGCGAAAGGTAGTCCAGGTAGGCTCCAGACGGGCTTGTCGCCTCAGCCACCAATGTTCCCGGGCAATTGATCGTGGGCGGCGTTAAGTCGCGAAACGTAATAAGCATGGTGCAGCTCCCGCGGTTGCCAGCTTGATCGATCACCAGGAACAATACTGGGAACTGAGCGGCATAGGAGTATCCATGGGCATCTATTTCAGTGCCGGGAGACGGCGCCTGGAACACGGATACTGCCCCCCCTGCATCGGTGGCGGGCAGTTCAGAGGTGAAGTCAGGAACCATCGCACGGCAGTTCGGCCCTACTACCACGATGCGGTTTGTTGGGCAAGACGTGATAACCGGAGGCGTGGTGTCCCGCACGGTGACCTGGAAGCTGCACTGCGCCCGAGGATTGCCTGCGGCATCGACGGCCGAGCACGTGACAGTACGATTCCCAATCGGGAAGATAGTTCCGCTCGGTGGCATGCAGTTCACTGTCGGGTGGGGATCGCAGGCGTCCACCGCTGTTACTGAGAAAGTGCAAGCCGCCCCGCTAGCGCTGGTTGCTTCCAGAACCATGTCGCCGGGACACAGGATCGATGGAGGCGTGGTGTCGCGGACGGTGACCGTGAAGAAGCAGAAGTTGGAGTTCCCGGCCGCATCTACCGCGGAACGCGTTACTGTGGTAACCCCTAACGGAAAGAAGCTGCCGCTGGGTGACGAGAACGTAACCATTGGCGCGGCGTCACAATTGTCCGTAACCGGAGCGGTGCCGAAAGAAACAATGGCCCCCCCACTTCCAGTGCAATCGGCGCTAATATTGCCTGGACACAAAACCATAGGTGGCAACGTGTCTCGCACAGTCACCGCAGCAACCACTTTGTTCCCCGCCTGATCCCTAAGAGTAACCAGATCCAGACCACAGCCGAGCCCGGCCATGTAACTGTTGCTGATGAGCGTGCCCCCAGAGGAATTGGGGAACAGAGAGAATTCATGGGGTGGGACCCCGCCGCTTGCGCTGAATGAAAAGCTGGCTCCGTTTCCAAGGTTGGTGATTACTGGCGAGAGGGACAATGGTATGAGTGGGGGAAGATTACTTAAGCAGTGGCCACCACCGCCTGCGATATAGGCCTGCTGCACTTCCACTGCGGAGAGAGCCCGGCTGTAAACCTCCGCTTCATCGAGGACGCCCGTAAATAGTGGGGCAGGAGGGAGACCGTTGGCATCGCCTTTTCCGAGCCTTGGAGCGCCCACTTCAGAGCCTGCCCAGCTTGTGAAAGCGGGGTCGCTTTCGGTGTAGCTGTTTTGCTCCGTTCCATCGACATAGAGCTTCAGAGTTTTGGAAACTTGGTCGGTAGTCGCAGCCACGTGATGGAAAGCTCCATCATTGATTGTGACTTGGGAGACAATGGAGACGTAGCCATTGACTCCATTTCGAGCATGCTGATACAAGACGCGGCCTTGAGCATCGAGACTCAACCTCCAGGTTTGGTAACCTTGGCTTCCGGCGCCAGCGTCCAGGATAACTCCATCAGCCTGTGCCGTTTTAACCCAAACTCCAAACGTAGGCAAATCACTGAAAGCCCCAGTTGGAAAATCGACAAAGTCCTCGATGCCATCGAATACAAAAGCACGGCCCACCTTGCCGGAAGTAAATGCAGTGCCCCCTTGCAAACGGCCTTGAATGTGGCTTAACGTATCATTGGCATTATCCTCGGCTCGCCACCAACCGACCAAGCCGCTAGGAATCGCTGCGCAACCAATAACCATCACTATCCCGGTCGCGCTATTCCCCGTCGCATCGACAACGCGGATTGTGTCGGTGCCGAGGGTGCTGCCCGCTGTGTAGACGCCGTTCGGCGCAATTCCGCCGCCGGATGTAATGGTGAGATTTGTAAAGAGGTAAGGAGGCGTGCCGCCGGTGGCAGTGAAACTAGCAGTCGTCCCCGTTTGCACGTTCGTTTGGGCTGGCGAAACAACCAGGGGAGGAGGCGGTCCGCAGACACCAGCGAGGCCGAGGTTATACCGCCCTTGAACTTCCGCAGCCGAAAGCGCGCGTTGGTAAACCACCATTTCGTCCAGCGAAGTGGGATAGAAGAATCGCTTGCCGGCAGGGTTACCTTCTTCGTGGGTATCGTAGCCGCTGAGGACGATCACGTCGTGATCTCCCCCGTCATCATGGATGTTGCCACTAGCTCCCGCATGCAGCACAGCGTTTGATTCCAGGACGCCATCCAGATAGAGCAGCACGCGGCCACCGGCCATATCCCGCACGGAGGCGAAGTGATGCCACTGGCCATCCGTCACAACTCTCTTGCCCGTCACATATTGCCCCTCAAACTCCTCCGTAGGGCCCCCTCTGTCGGTGTCGCGCAGGAAAGCGGCCAGAACACCCGTCGTACGGTCAACCTCAATGGTGAATGAAGAAGGTCCGTCGCAACTCCCGGCACACTCGTAAAAATTGTAGAACACGGCTTGGGAGTTGGTCGTGCGCAGCCATCCCTCCAGGGTAAAAGAATTGGTGCCCGGCAGAAGCTCTGGAGCGTATGCGAGCACGATGCAGTCGTCCACCCCATCGAAGTTCAAGGCTGCCCCGGCAACCCCCGGAATGGGAGCCCCCCCGATGAGAGTGCCATGGTTTGTGCCGATGCTATCCAGCGCGTTGCTGTTGGCCCGCCACCACGAAACCGCGCCAATGGGTTCGCAACCCGTAACGCTTACCATACCAGTGGCGCTGCTCCCCGAAGTGTCGATCACACGGAGGATATCGATCCCAGCGATGTGGCCAGCAGCGTAGAGTCCGTTCGCAGTGATGCCGCCGCCGGAGATAATGGCTACATTGCTGAACGTGTAAGGAGGCGTACCGCCGCTGGCCGTGAAAGTGATGCTTTCGTTCACGAGGATGTTAGAGATCGCGGGAGAGATTTGCAGAGGGAAATGAGCACATTTGCCTGCCGCGCCTGCCGCATAAATTCCGGCTATTTCGGACGAAGCCAGAGCCCGGGCATAAACGGCTAGCTCATCAATCGAGAAATCGCTCCCGCCATACACCTTAAATGGCTCTTCAGGGACGCTCTTTAAGTTTCCGGAAAACCCGTACTGGTCTCGCTGCGTGCCGTCCACGTAAAGGGACACGAAAGACCCATCATAGGTCATGGCGATATGGTGGAATTGGTTATCGGCCGGAATCTTCACGCCAGTGGATTGATTATGCACACGCGCACCACCTTCGGAGGTAACGGCGTATTCAAAAAGCCAGTGGTTAGCACCCAGGCCAATATAGGAGCCGCTCTCAAAAAAGACTGCGTAAGATTGGAAGTTGCCGGAACCCGAATCCCGAAAACTTGTTTTGCCAAAATTGCAGGTGAAGCGTTGGGATGAATCGGGGTTTGGGGCCAACCTCACCCATGCTTCGAGCGTCACCTGGTTGGTAATATCTAAACTGCCACTCCCGTCGACGGACAAAACATCCCCAGGTGCGAAGTGACGTGCCGTGCCCGAGCGACCTGCACCAACGGTTGTCCCTAAGACCGGTGCGTGCTTGCTGCCAACCGCGTCGAAAGCTGTTTCGCCCGTTAGCTCCTCAAAGGGCCACCAGGCGGAAATGTTCTGACCCGTTGGAATGCAAGGCAAAGCAGTCGTACACTTGCCGAAGGTCCCTGCATTGTATAAGGCTGCGACCTCGGCAGGTGAAAGCGCACGACCGTAGATAGAGAGTTCATCGAGGCTCCCGTAGTAGCCTCCGCAGGGGCTATTCCCAGCTCGGAGAGGGTTCGCGTTATTAATGTCTATGAGAACAGGCGTAGTACTGTTTCCGACATTCGTTCCATCAATGAACATCCGCATAAAACTACCCGCCCGCGTAAAGACGGCATGGTGGAATGTGCCATCATTGTAGCTGGTCGCGGACTGAATGGAGGCGTAGTTCTCGACATTGCCTCCATCCATGTCGAACCTGATCCGCCCGTCAGCCTCGAACGATGCGCTCAGCAAGTTATCGTAGCTACAAATGCGACGCTTGCTCCATAGATAGCCTGGAGAGTTCGAAGTTGTTTTGAACCAGCATTCGATGGAAAAATCCAGGGTGCGAAAATTCCCCAGACCCTCGGGGAATTCCACGAAATCATCTGGGCTGTCAAACCGCCAGGCTTGCCCCACTTGGCCGCTCGTCGTGGTGATCGTTCCGTGGAGGGTGCCGTGGTTTACGCCGATCGAGTCTCCTGCGTCTCCTTCCGCGCGCCACCAGCCGATCAGGCCACTCGGAGACTGCAGGCAAGCGCCTGCGGCAAGGGCTGGCCAGCAGAGCACGGCCAACCCAGAGAAACCTAGCCAAATAAAGGATTTTCTGATCATATGAGGGTTGCGGTCCCGCCAAGTACCAAAGCTTATTCAGCAAATGGTTACAGGTTTTGTTGAGCGGGAGCACCTTCGCGGACGTCTGTCCATTGAACACAAGCGCATAATCGCCGGAAGTGACTTGGAGAGAATGGCTTAAACCAAATTCAATAGATCGAGCCCCACGAAGTTCTCCACAGTTGCAGTGTGCCATCCCCCAAGATTCCTGCCAGAAACGAGCCATCTGGCGAGGGTGTCATGAAGAATCTCAGATCACCTTTTATGTGGATCGAGCCACACTCCCGCTGAATGATCCGGTTGTAAAAATGCAGCCGATCGTTGGAGGCCGTAATAATTGTCCGCCCCGCGCCGGGTAGAGCAAGGACGGCCTGCTCTCCCTTGAACCGGGCGACCTCCTGACCGGTTTGGAGGTCGTGACTCACGCAGGTGCCATCCATCCAGGCTATTCCAGTTAACCGGTTATCCTGTGAAAAGCTGACATCCCAGGCAGCATGGCCGGTCCCTCGATTTGTCCGCACGATAGACCAATTGTCAGTCTTCCAAAGCAAGGCCGCTCGATCGGCGCCTCCGGAGAGCATCCAGCGTCCATCGGGGGAGAACGCCACCCGAAAGACTTGTCCCGCGTGGCCGCGAACCGAGTTTAATAGCCGTCCGCTGGTTAAATCCCACACGAGCACGGGACCCTTGGTGGTGGCCCAGGCCAGTTTGGTACCGTCGGGCGAGAGGTTGCCACACATCGTCAGACCCGGATTGTTCGTGGGTGCTTCCAGGGCAAATTGCCGGAGCTCTTGAAGCGTTGGCACAGATCGGTAGCTGAGTGAATAGTCCTCCCGTCGTCGCAGTATGATGGCATCTCCGGCAGGCGCAAACCCGCAGATCTCCCAACGTCCTGTCAAATGGCCGAGTTGATGGCCATCGGCGGTGGACCAGAGCGTTATGCTACCCTCGTCCACCGCCTCCGCCGCGAAGACTTTGCCGTCTCGCGAGAATCGCACAGGTCGATACGGATTTAAGTTCGTCAGGTTGGGAAAACGGGAGTTGGTGAGAGGCCAAATGCGAATGCCTGCCCGACCAGAGGTCGAAATCAGGGCGCTCTGTTCCGGAGTCCATTGCACCTGCCAAAGGGACGTGGCATGGCCCCGGAGTTCACGCAGGCTCTGCATGGTGTTTGCGTCCCAAATTCGGATGACCTGATCTCCGCCCGCTGTAACCAACTGCTGGCTATCGGGGGAAAACCGAACGGAAGCAACCGCAGTGCGATTGTGGATCTCACGTGAGTGTCGCAGTGAACGGTTCGGCACATCCCAGATTGTCAACTGCCCCTGCTCCGCTCCCGCGGCTAGGAAGCGGCCGTCGGGCGAAAACTGCAGGCTCACGATTCCTTTCACTGGACCGAGCTGACCAAGCACGGCACGCTCCGGCCATGACCACAATTTGATATGGTCCTTCCAGGTGCCTGTGGCGAGGAGCTTGCCGTCCGGGGAGAATACGGCTCTGGAACCGGAGCGGGGCAGCTCCTGAGGTGAATTCAAACTGAGATCGCAGGCGTAAGTCAGCCCATTCACTGAATGAAATCCCCAGCCAGCCGTGCTGTAAAGGTAGCCCGCGCCATCCGGAGTCGGACAGCTTGAGTAGTAGACATTGCGTGGGATTGGGAGCAGTCGCGCCTTGCCGCTGACAAGGTCCACCGAAAGTGCGTGTCCAACGCTTCCCATTGCAATGGCGTTTGTCCCGGAGGGATGGACCGCCAAGGCCGTGAAGGTCTCCCCAGGCGCGGACCAGACGCGCCGTGCCTTCCTGGTCTCCATATCCCACTCCCGGAGCGTGCCATCAACACCCGCCGAGAGCAGTCCGCCGCCGTCTTTCAAAAAGGCGATAGCAGTGATGGCATTGGTGTGACCCATGAGCGCCGAGGTTGGGAAGCCCTCGGCTCTAGCGGTGAAGTAGTTCCACTCCCAGCCTCGCCAATCCTGGACGGCTGGGTCAGAGGCCTGTCGGGCCAGGATCTGGCGGGCTGACTCATCATCGCCTCGCTCAAGGGCCTGGGCTGTGAGGGTCATATCGGCCGCGTAAATTGTCTGCCGCAAGCGCCATTCGTTGGTTTCGGCCACGTGCCGGAGGTGCGCCTCCGCCGCCGCGTGCTTTCTGGCCACCAGCAGTTCGCGGGTGGTGAATGCGGCCGCCAAACCTAAACTCAGCACCAGCAGGCATGTCAGCGTTAGGGGGACCCGGTTGCGGTGCGCGAACTTCCGAAATCGGTAGGTGATCTCGGGAGGCGCGGCCTGCACGGGTTCGCCGTTCAGGTGGCGTTCCAGGTCCGCCGCGAGCCCGGTGGCGGTGGCGTAGCGGCGGGACCGTTCCTTCGAAAGGCACTTTAGAATGATCCAATCCAGGTCGCCTTTGAGCACCCTGCGGATTTGGGCCGGGCTCTCTTGACGAAACTCCCCCAATTTCTTTTGCTCGGATTCCGGGAGTCCGCCAAACCGAGTGCTGGGCTTTATTGGTTCTTCTTCTCGAATTATTTTCAGAATGGCATCCCATGCGCCTGATGGGGCGGCGCCAAAGTCGAAAGGATTCATACCGACCAGCAACTCATATAAGAGAATGCCCAGACTATAGATATCGCTCCGTGTATCAACGTCGAGCCCCCCCAGCCCTGCTTGTTCGGGGCTCATATAGCCGGGCGTGCCCAGGAACTGTTGCAGGCGCGTATAAAATGGTTTTTCAGTGAGTGGCTCTTCAATGGCCTTCGCAACCCCAAAGTCAATTACCTTCGGAAGGAACCTGCCCTCGTGCTCAATCACCAGGACGTTGCCGGGCTTGAGATCGCGGTGAATGATGCCCTTTTGGTGTGCATGTTGCACCGCCTCGCAGACACGCAGCACCAGTTCAATTCGCTTGCGGGTACTGAGGCGGTGATCGTCGCAAAATCTTGTGATCGGCGTGCCCCGCACCAGGTCCATCACAAAGAATGGACGCCCGCCTTCTGTGGCTCCAGCATCCAGGACCTTGGCGATCCCAGGGTGATCCATCAGCGCCAGTGCCTGGCGTTCCGCTTCGAAGCGCCGCACCACCTCCTGAGTATCCATCCCCAATTTCAGAATCTTCAGTGCAACAACCCGGCGCACGGGAGTTTCCTGTTCGGCTTTCCAAACAATTCCGAAGCCACCTTCGCCAATGCGTTCAACCAGCCGGTAGCGCTGAATATGTTCTCCAGCCGTTTCACCTCGAGCCACCGGGCCGGGAGGCAGTTCGGGGAGTGGCTCCCTCTCCTCCGCGCCAGTACGAGGAAAGCCCAGCTTTAGGAGGCAACTGGGGCAAGCCTCCTCCCAATATCCGGTCGTGAGGGCCATTCCACAGTCTGGGCAGCTCGGTTCTGGCATGTCACCTGTTTCCAAAGCAATTCGTACGCGTGGTTACAAGAATTAATTTCCCACTACACTGATGAGGTGCCTGAGTTCATCGTCCACTTCATCCGAGTCCGCTGCGGTTCGGCTAATTTCATGACGCAGCAGTTCCCCGTAACGTGCGCGCATTCGATGGACCGCCACCTTTACGGCTCCTTCAGTCATTCCAAGCGCTAAAGCAACGGCTGCATAGGGGGGGCCCCCTCGATCTCCTTGCAGGTAGATCCGTAGCTTCTCGAAGAGCACCCCTTTGCCTGCCCTTTGATATTCCTCGCGGAGGGATTTGGTCACGTTCTCGAGCAGGGTAAAAGCCCACTGCTTTTCAAACTGCACTTCCGGGGTACCCGCAAGCGACCCTTCTCGTGCCAACCGAGCTTCTCCCTCTTTAGTGTCGAGCGAAAGGTGGTGCTCCCCGCTGCCACGCTTCCGCCTCCGACTCTTGTCCCATTCATTAGCCAAAAAGTTCTCCAAGGAGCGCAGCAGGAAAGAGCGAAATCGCCCCCCCTCCTTCTGGAGCCCGGACAACGCCGCTTTCTCCACCAGCCGCACGAAGAAATCCTGCGTCAAATCCTCGGCCTCGGCTGGAGTGAATCCGCGCCTGCGCACATAGGCATACAGCGGATACCAATAGCGGAGATATAGGTTGCTAAAGGCTTCCGAACCGTTCCCCGAAGCAGGTTGCGCGGCCTCTAATACCACCGTCCAATGGGTGGTTTGAAAGCGAGCGCCCCCGTGATGGCCGTTCGTCATCATGCACCGGTTTTTTAACGAAATTAGGTGCGTAGAGCAAGGATAGGTTGAGGCGCTCCGCTATGAGGTGTTGGCCGCGTTAGCCCTACAAATAGGACGAGACCGATAGCAAACTGCGTGGTAAATGCAGGCGCACGGTGGGCCCGCAGATTGTAAGATCTTGAACCTACTCAAAAACGTGAATGATCCACATGCTCCCTTTTCCTGGCCATTCCACGAGTGCCCCGACCCTCACTTTCCCACCTGCATGACCCGCTGCCATCGCACCGCGGGGACCGGTTAACAACCAGTCCAGCGAAATCTGATTTCTTGCGACCGACATCCGACATCTGTCCTTCCTCGGTTCCCCCTCTGCTATCTCCGATAAAAACCCGACTGCTTCGCATCCGTGTGCATCTACGTAATCCGCGGTTTAAAGGAACCTCCGTTCCGTCATGTAAAAGCTTTCCCCGGTTCGTCGGGCAACTTTTTCCCAGTAAAACTACTGTGACAGGATTTTATTACGGAGTGTCCACGGATGGCCGACCCCTATTAGTCTAAGCATACGTGAACAGAGCACATCAATCGTTCCAGCGGCCCTGCCATCAAGGACCTCTGGCCAGGAATTACCAGACCTTGGGTGCGGGACGCTGGACATCCATTCATCCTTCTGGCGCTTTTCCGTGGACTTCGATTTTCGGCCTTTTCAAGGCCGAGGCCACTTTCCTTCGTTTTGAAGAGCCTCTCTGTCGCGCATGTCTGCAGCAATCCCGAATTGCGGTGCAGGAAAGCTGCACTGCACAGTGCAAAAATAGTGCAACAGGAGTGCAACCGTGCATGCCAACTTTCAGCCTCCGGTAGCGGCGCGTGAATTTCACGCGCTTGCAAAAACCGGACCTCTTGAGACTTGAAATACCAGCGTAACGTTAACCGGACATTTCCGGACATTTCCGGACGCATAACCGCCCTTCCCTATAACATGAAACCTGAAACATGCGCCATGAAACTTAGATCTATCGCGAAGCGGCTCAATGCCTCTGAACTCTTCTGGGTCGCTGGGAGCCGCACAGAAGGATTCAACGCGCCTGGGAGGCGCAAGAAGGATTTGCGCATCGCAAAGGCCGTTAGGCCGACTGAGTGGACACGAAGGAACCACATCACCTTGCGTCCTGGCCGTCGGGCCGGGCAAAACACGAGTCAATCAACCACCAATGCAATGAATCGCCGGCCCACTATGAAATCCCATAAGCACAATTTGGTACCTGATTTTTTCCCTGATTTTTTTATTTTTCACAATTTCTTTTCTCGCAACGGCTTACACCTAAAAAACGGCTTCTTTTTACCCATTTTCTGTGATTTCTCGGAATGGTAGAGGCCAGAGCAGGCAGAACTGCGAACGCCAAACGAAAAATGAAAAGACATTGCAAACAAAAATCACAGGGCAGCAAGCAAGCGCAGGCTTCCGGTAGGCCGCGTGCCCTCAAACGGCGTCCCAGTGCGGCGGGCCAACCACCGGCCCACAAATGAACCCAGACAATTCTAATGGAGCTTGGGAGTTGAGACTTGAGTCATGAAACATAAAAAAAGCACCCTGCCGGCTTCCACACAGATTTGGACAAGGCATCTCACAAATAGGAGCAGATGGCGAAGCCAGAGATTTTGCCTGCCTGCTAGGCGTTTCGGAGGGAGCATCCCCGCAGCGGGCTGTAACCGAGGAAACAACAACGCAGGCGGGCAAAAGATCGGCTTCAGCTGCTGTTTGCTCGCGAGCCACGGGGTTTAATTTATCCCATGACTCCGAGCCAAGCTCGCCGCTGCTGGGATTTGTGAGATGGCTTGTAGTCTTTTTTCACTCGGGGCCACGGTTTGTCCCGCAGGGACACACTTTGTCACACAATACAGGGTAGAATGCGGAACGTCCGCTCAACAAGGCATGCACAAAAAGAACCGCTGCAAAGAAAGTACAATGCCCATGCCAATTTTCTCGGCTCATTCGTTGCGCGTGAATTTCACGCGGAAGCGAAAATCCCGTTGGCACGCACCCCTATATATGGAGGGATGTTTTTTTCATCCCTCCCCGGCCCGAGAAATCAATCTATGCAAAACCTAAACACCCCCTGCTCCCCGGACCCGCTTCCTGTTGTCCTCCAGCCTCTGCTTGCTCTGTTGCCTCCTGTAAAACCTGTCAGTCTTTCCACCTGTGTTCATCCGTGAAATCACATTTCTTGCTTTTTTTCACTCGGGGACACGGTTTGTCCCCGGGGGACACACTTTGTCACACAATACATTATGAGAGGCGTAACAAAACGCCCAACGACAATGAATGCCACGGTATATATATGCAAAACGTAACCAGACCCCCAATCCACCAGGCTACCACCGCAGCTCCCTGTGTGCTTTCCTGTAAAGCATTGGGACGCCTAATATGCCAACCTCGGTCCTCCGTCGTCGGTCATCAGTCCTCGGGCTCCCCTCCCATCCGTGTCTATCCGTCCCCAACCCCGGAAGGCGGGAAAACGAATCGGCGAAGGACCCCGAATGCCGGAATCCCGACAGATTTTTTGATTTTTTTCACTCGGGGACACGGTTTGTCCCTCCGGGGACACACTTTGTCCCACAATACATAGTGAGAGGCGTAATAAAACGCCCAACGACAATGAATGCCACTGTATATATATGCAAAACGTAACCAGACCCCAACGGTCCTGCGCCCACCTGCTCACTTTCTCCCGCGCGCACCGGCCCCCAGTGGGGTCCCCACTATCTCAGCTCTCTCCGTTACCTCATGTTAAAATCCACCAGTCCCTCCCATCCTTGTTCATCCGAGTTATCCGTGGTTCGAATCTCCTCGGTTCCATTCCTGTCCCCTCCTGTGAATCCGTGGCGAAACCGGTACAAAAAAGTACAAGAAAGTACAACGCCTTCCGCAACTCCTTGAAAATGAAAACACTGCATCTACGTTCCTACCACATCGCCAGTGCCAAGAGGTGCAAATTCAGTGCAAAACCGGTGCAAATCGGTCGAGCTCGGTGCAACAAAGTACAACAACCAGGGAGGGGCCGAAATCGGCCATCGGTGCTTTGAGTTCTATGAGCTCTATGTGGTGAACCCCGCCCAAATTCCGTCAAACAAAATGTGAAACAAAAATGGCAGCTACTGGCAGGCCATTGCAGGCAACGGCAGGCAGCTGCAGGCAAATTCGACGCCGCAGCAAACCCACAGACCAAAACATAAAAACCATAGTGTATAAGTAAGAGAGTAGCGGGCAAGGTGCCCACAGCGAGTAGAGCATGAAAGCTGCGCAACGAAGAATCTGTCAAATTTTTTCGACCAACTATTTTGTGGGGTCACTGTCCGACTCTCGGTACCCAATGGCGGCATCTGTCCGACACATTTCTCTCGCGACAGAAACCCCGAAGCGAGTCTGGAAAAAGATGGTGTATACGTGGTGTGGCAGGGGCACAACGCCCACGTAAGTGAAAGGCTGTCACAATGAAGGCCAACAAGAGAACGAGGAACCAAACGGAAAAAGCACCTAATATGAAACAGGTCGTTTACCATGCCAGCAGCCACGCGCAGCGAACTGCTTCCCTCCTGCCGGGAACACCTGTAACTAAACACAACTTAACCAGCGATCCTTCAACTCGGTCGGTTATGGTTGCTTCTGGTTGTGTTTGGTTGCTTTTGGTTATCGGGCGAGAAAAGGCGGGAAAACCCGAGAATTTTGCACGCTATAAAACCTCCCGCCTTTTCTCGCCTTTTCCCGGGTTTTCTCGCCAAAACTCGCCTTTTCTCGCCTCGGCCAAACTTAGCCTCCATTGTGCCTCGCTCCACGACCATGACCAGGCATCGGATGACTCAGGGCGACTTTTAAAAAAACGACAAATCCGGTCGCCCAAAGTCGCCGTAGGTTGCCTTGGGTCGCTTCAAGTCGCCTCGACCGACCCCACTTCATGGAGTTGGGGAGTACACCGGCCTTCAATGACTTTCGATGACTTTAGAAAAATCAGCTCAAACGGTCATGCGAAGTCACGCAAGGTCATCCAAAGTCATGGAAAGTCACTCAAAGTCATTCCCGGTGATTAATTTTACAAAACGCCAAAAACTTAATCAACCAGCATGAAAAATTTGCAGCCCCTCCAACCATCGACTCCCTCTCCTCCGGCTTGTCGGAAGCCGTGGTGAAGCAGGATCACTATAAATTTTGCGCAGCAACTCGATACCTATCAACTCTCAACCATCAACCATCAACCATCAACTTCTTGTAAAATGACTGAGCAACAACAACGTTTCTTGGAACTCCGCGCCCAGGGCGCGAGCTACGACTCCATTGCGACCACCTCCAAGTCTCCCGCCGGACAGACTTTTCCTCTTTGAGTTCTATGTGCTCTATGTGGTTAACCCCGCCTCAAGTCCCGTTAAAAAACCCTCAACCCTCAACTAGTCCAATGACTCCACAACAAAAGCAACGTTTCTTGGAACTCCGCGCCAAAGGCGCGAGCTATGACACCATCGCCACCGACCTCCAGGTCTCCCGCCAGATAGACTTTTCCTCTTTGAGTTCTATGTGATCTATGTGGTTAACCCCGCCTCAAATCCCGTTAAAAAACCCTCAACCCTCAACCCTGAACTAGTCCAATGACTCCACAACAACAACGTTTCTTGGAACTCCGCGCCGAAGGCGCGAGCTATGACGCCATCGCCACCGACCTCCAGGTCTCCCGCCGGACCCTCTTTTACTGGAAAGACCAGATGGAGACCGAACTCAGCTGGGAAGAAACAGTCGAACTTGAAACTCTCCAGCAGGAGCTGCTCGGCAACCGAAAGTTCCTCGCCCGTCGTTTTGCCCAACGCCTCAACAAGGTGGAAGCCGAGCTCGACAAGCGCTCCCTGGAGGATCTCTCCACCGCTCGGCTGATTACCTTAGCCGACTCCCTTCGCAACCAAATCATCAGGATAACCACTCCGGCGAAACTTGCGCGCCGCACTCAGAAAAAGCAAGATTCCAAGCCCATCACTGTGGAGCACATCGCAGAGGAGGAGAACCCGGCACTCCAGGAAACCACTCATCCATCTATTCAGGCCGAGTGCAATGATAGTGCAAAACGAGTGCAAACGCCCTTGCCTGCCAGAGACCCTGAGGTTCCACCGACCCAAAAATCCAACCATCCATCAATCCACCCAGCCGGAGAATCCACCAATCCGCCCAACCACTCCTCAGATGAACAGTGCAAAAATAGTGCAACCACAGTGCAACTACCCTCGCCACCCCGCCATGCCGGAGCCTCACCCATCCAGGAATCCAACCATGCATCAATCCAATCAGAGTCCACTCATCCATCAATCCAATCAGAGTCCAGCCCTCCACCAATCCCATCCCCAGATTCACCAAACTGCAAAAATACTGCAATGGCACTGCAACCCGAACTGCAGGCCCATCAAGCCGAGTTCGTTCCTATCGAGCACGAAACGAAGCACTTGGAGGGCGTGGCCAGCGTTCATGCGCCGGCTCAACAGCCAACTGAAAACTGCAATAACACTGCAAATGTGCCGGAGCCTGCGGACAACCGGGCCCTCAATAGGCCTTCTCAGGAAACCCAGAACGAATGCAAACGCACTGCCACCTCTGGACACCCCTCATCCGGTCGCAGCCCCATCCGTTGCATGCCGATTAGTGCGGAACGACTTGTCGGCACCAATGTCAGCTTTCGCGAAGTGCTGGAGAAACGAAGGCTTGCTCGGGCAAACCAAAAAATCGTGGCGGCAGCGGAGGCTGTCGGGAAATAACATGCTTCACTACCTCTGCCATTTGCCTTGGTCTGGAAGGGAAACACGTCTAATTTGCAGAGCTAAATGAGACGGAACTTCTGGATTCTTTTTGCAGCGCTGGCCGTCTTTGTGGCGGCACTGGTTTGCTGGCGGTTTCTCTTTCCCAAGCCATCCATGAATTCCAAAACGCAGCCTCGCGCCGATACCTTTGCCGAACATCCGGGATCGGCGGATACCTCAAGCCTCGCGACAGCCGCTCTCCATCGAACAAACAGTTTGTCCAAAGTGAATTCGATGCAGGATTGGCGTTCCAAACTTCAATCCCTCACCCAGGGTGAAGCCATCAAAGCCATCCAGGATTTCCTCCGCACCGGTCAGGACGCTCCTACGCAACAACCTTTCACCATCGGTCCGGACGGTCACCTGACCAGCGCCCCTACCCTGCGCACTTTTCTCATGGATGAGTTGGGGAAGCGAGACCCAGCCGCTGCCGCTCGGGTTGCCGAGCAAATCCTAAAGGATTCATCCTCGCCGGACGAGTGGGCGCTCGCTCTCAAATATTACGCCCTGGGCAGCTCCAATCCGGAGAAAAAATCATTTCTCCAACAGAAGCTACAAACGCTGCTTCGCAATGCCGATTGGCAACGCAACCCCTCTGTGGGCTATCTCGAAAGTTTTGACGTGGCGGTATGGCTGGGAGGAACCGACCTGCTGCCCGCGCTCTGCGACTTGGCGCGAAAGAAGGATAACCAGGCTGTCGCGCATGCCAGCTTTTTGACGCTGGACCGACTGATCCAGGCAGAACCCGCAGCGACTCTGGATGTCCTCCAAAACCAGCCCTCGTTGATGGAAGGCCGGGAGCAAACGAGGGCCAACTTCTTCGCCCGGGCCGATGTTGGAGATCCCCGGCAACGAACGATTCTTGAAAAGTATCTGCTAAACCCAGGAATGACCGGAACGGAGCTCCAGGCCTTTGCGGGCTTGTACCCAAATGCAAACTATATGGTTTCATATAACTTGCTCACCCAGGTGAAGACCCCGGACGGAGCGTCCCTTTCACAAAAAGATGCTCGTGCGTTGCAGGTTGTGAATGAATGGCTGGCGGACGACCGCTTCGCCAGGCTGCGGCCGCAATTGGAAACCATGCGTAACCGGCTTCGCAATTTCGTGAAGTGATTTCCCGCTTCATCAAAACCGCACGCGCGCTCTGGCAAAAAACACCCGGCTTCTCGGCAGTTCCTCGTAGAGGCTGAGCGGGTTCAGGCGATAATCCTCCCCGCCCACGTTCATGACCCCCACGGTCAGTTCCGCTCGCTGTCGCGGGAATCGATAGCCGGCATAGATGTTGACCTGGTTCATCGCTTCATCCGCGAGCTTGGGTCCGGCACCACGGTTGTGTTGCAAATACCAAACCGACTCGAGCAGCCCAAAGAACCCGCAACGGTGATTGTAGAGCAGCCGTGCATCGATCCGCTGCAGATCGGCCTCGTTGCGCGTGTTGGATGATGGCGGGAGCGTCGTGGGAATTTCAGGAAAGGCACTGTCCAGCATTGAGTGCGTGAATCGATACCCTCCACCGAGCGACCATTCGTCATCCAGCAATTGGTTGGCGGTAAAACCAATCGATTGCTCGCGATACTTGAGTCGCTGCGGAGTGGATGATGCCAGCATGTTGGTGAAATTATAATTAAACACCCCGATCGTTTGGTGAACCGAGGATTCCAGGATGCTGGCGTCCAGCCCCAGGTAAGTGCGGGTCTTGAGCTTAATGTCCACGGCAGCAGCCCAGGTGTCGAACTCCGGCGCGGCCACGGATCCGACCACCGACTCCGGCATAATGCTGCGAAAGGCCTGCGGAAAACCGGCGAGTTGGCTCGGCTCCAGACGGTAACTCTCATCGAGCGTGACGCCGCCGAGCGAGCGGGTGTAAGCACCGCGCAGCGCGAATTCGGGAATGGGATTCCATACCACGGAAGCTTTCGGATTCCAACGATGACGGGCTTCTTCTTCTCTTGTAATGGGTGGAGCGCGGAAATTCTCTGGAAATCGCACGTAGTCGTATGCCACCCCCGCCGTGAGAAAGAGCTTGGACACAGGTTCCAAGGTGTAATAGGCATAGCCGCTCGCCCGCTCAAAGTCGTTCCTCGACGTAATGTCTGCCGGCGGATCGGTGAACAACCCTGGGATGTTTACCGAAGGATTGTTGATCAGGCTTCTGGTCGTAAAATCTCCAAACTGGTAGCGCGCGCCGACCACCAGGTTTTGGCGGTTCCATTGCTGGATTTGTTGCAACTCCGCCGTGTAAGCGTCGAACGAGCTCTGCAACCCCACATCGAAGTTAATGGATGCTTTGGAAACAACCTGTCCCATGTCGTTGATGAACAAAATCGGCAGCGGCACCGTTTTGTCGCCGAACTTCTGATCGTTCTCCAGGTGGCCTGCCAGGAAGAGCGTGTGGGATCCTGGGGACCATTCACGGTGATAACCTCCGAGGATGATGGGCGTCTGTGTTTCGTCGTAAAAGAAGTTCGGCCTCGCCTGGGCCGGGTCATAATATTGAAAATTATCTCCCGAGTGATAATCCTGATATTTCGTCAGCAACAGGATGGAATCCTGCGGAGTTAACTGTTGTTTCACGGTTGTGTACCACTCGATCCGATTCAGATCGTTGTTCGGTCGAATCCCGTGAGCATGTTCGTAATCGAGATCGAGCGCCCAGCTCGTGTTCCCGATGCGGCCATATTGCGACGCAAGTTCCTTCCAACGGACATCGCTGCGGTAGGAAGTGTCGGTTGTGAGCCCTGCCCGGTTGCGCTCAAAAAGTCGGGAATATTCCTGCTGGGAGATATTCTGCGAGAGCGGCGTCCCTCCCACGGGTGAGAGGAGGTTGGCCAGGAGCAGCTCATTGAACCAGGGCGTTTCATAACGCAGGTTGAAACGCGTTGGATCACGAAGTTCATTGTAGCTCTCGGAAAGAAATTGGTGTGCCGAATAATTCCCGTAATCGTAGGTAACCGCGTGGGCAGCCTCGCGCACGCTCACCTCGCGCATCTCCGCCGCCCGATAAATATTGGCCAGGCTCGAACTGCGCACGGCCCTGTCCTGATCGAGCAGAAACTCCGAGCGATAGATATAACGGTTATCATTGAGCTCGATTGATTTTTCGAGACTGGTCACAGCCTCGTTGATCCGGTTCTCCTCGCGCAAAATCAGCGCCGCGTAAAGCCATGGCGTAGGGTCCTTCGGATCGAGCTTCTCAGCCAGCTCCAGCTCGTGCAGCGCGCGTCGATTGTCCTTCGCCACGGCGAAGGCCTTGCCCAGGTAACTGCGCGGAAAGGATCGCTGAGGCTCCACCAATGCCGCCGTTTCCAGATCGTGCCGGCCTTCCACCAACTCGCCCTGACGGATCCTCGTCAACCCTCGGCCAAGCCAGGCGTTGGCCAGTCCATCGTCCAAATCCAACGCCTGCTGAAAGGTCAGGCCAGCCTCCGGAATCCGGTTCCTGGCGCTCAGGATAAAACCTTTCAGGGACATGGCCTGCGCGTTCCGCGGCGCGAGCGCCAGGCTTTTATCCAGCGCTTGTTCCGCGGCCCCAACCCGCCCAAAACCAAATTCCAGTTCCGCAACTCGTTCCCAGCCGAAGGCGAAGTTCGTAGCCAGGCCAACGGCGGAACGTGCTGCGGTTAAAGCTTCAGGTAAGTGAGAAAGCGACTGCAGCCGGTAGGATTCCACCAGCCATTCGGTCGCCGTCATCGGTGTCGGAGCGGCTGCAACGGTTTCTCCTTTCACCAGACCCATCATCTTGCGCAAGGCCCCTGCGACTCGGCGCGCGCGTTCAGCCTGAATTTCCGGCATGCGCGGCAAGTCTGCTTCGGATTCTCTCGCCTTACCCACGGAGAGCTGCAGGGCGGAACGAAATATTCTTTCGCTTTCTGACACCACTGGGCGTGTCGCGGGATAGTTGGCCAGCGCCTGGAGCAAGTCACCCGCCTGGTACGCTTGAATCGAGCTCTGCAACGCGGTTCGCTCGGCATCCGAGAGCTCCAAATCGTCCAGGTGGATCACCCCGGGATAATAGAGCCGCCATTGAACAGCGTCCTTCAATTGTAGTTCGAGCGCCGGACTCAGGACGGGCGCCTGGCCTGGTTCAACAATAGCCTCCTGATTGCTTTTCAAACCGAGCTTCCCCTGAGGATTCTCCAGGTCGACTAGGCCATCGAAGAGCGTGACAACTGTTCGGCCGTTTTCGGCCACCGCGACATTGAACTCCGTGCCCCGAATGGCAGCGGACGCGGTTGGTGTGCTGAAGTTGTAAGTGCCAGGCCGATCCCGGTGTAAAAAATAAAGGACCCCCCGCCATAATTTGGATGAAATGGAAGATTGTTGGGAAGCAGGGGCTTGGATTTCGATTTCCGCGAACTCCCCGAGGCTAACCTGGCTATTGTCCGAAAGCAGCAAGACAGCCCGAGTGCCTTTTCCCGTCCGCAACCGTTCCCCGGGGCTAAGTACCCTGCTTTCTCGCAGAGGTTGCCATGTGGTCGCACCGACCGGCAGCATTTGTGCGACGCCTTGCGGGGAAATACTGATGACCCGCACCAGTCCGTTTTGTCCCGCCTCTGCCGCGAGAACCGCGTGTTCGCTCAGCCAGAAACCAAGCATCCCCAAACATGCCGAAATGGCGGCGGTCAAGAATTGTTTATGGTTGTCCTCGCTCATACGTCCCCCCCTTTTTCACATTCCGGAACTACGATTCTCGATCTGCTCGATGGCCGCCCGGAAGAGTGGTGTCAGGCGGTGTTTGATCACGTAAACCTGCTCAGCGCTAACCCCAGTGACAGCGGCCACCTTCTCCGGCGGCACCTCCTGGATGACGTGCAGGTAAAAGACTTGGTAATGCCGCGCGTTGGCTTGGGTTTGGACCTTTTCAAGCGCTGCCTTGACAAGATTGTTACTCCATTCCTCTTCCCAGATTTTTTCCAAATCGAGCCCGGCGGGATCCGGAATCTGGGCAGTGACCGGAGTGCGGTCGGCTTGGTTTTGCCTCGCATACGGCACCTCCGGGGAGCGTTTGCGAATTTGGTCGAGGATGCGCCACCGGGTAAGCTGCATGAGCCAACCTTTGAATGAACCGGCTGCGGGATCGGCTTTGAATTCTCCAATCTTTTTAGAGACTGAGATAACTGTCTCCTGAACCACATCTTCCGCTTCGGTGTTGGTCAACCCGGACTTCAGAGCCACCCCATAGATCAACCGCCAATAGGTCTCGAAGAAATCTTTCCAACTTTCCTGGTCATCCCAGTTTTTGAGCCGCTGGATAAGGCTCCACCGTGTTGGAATTAGTTCTTCTTTGCTCATGAGACCGCGCTTGGTTTGCTTCATTTGTACCCAACACGCAAGGAAAAGAGGAAATCTTTCAAAAACTTTCAGGAAATTTTTCGGTCGCTTCCTTTTGAATCGCAAGCGAATGAAGATATGCAAGCCGACAGGTGAACCTCAAAATACGAGGGCAGCTCCCATTTACGGCTCCCCGAGCACAGCGGATGTATTTAACCTAAAAATTCGGCCTCCTCCGCTCAGCGGCAATGTCACTTTGCATTTCCCATCCGACAGCGTCACGGTTGCATTTACCGACTCCCAAACCATCGAAGAACCCTCGGTACTCCCAGCATCGATATTGGCACTTTGAAGGCGAATCCAATCATAGCCTAATGGAGACCACGTCAATTCAGCAAAACCGCCATCCGGCGATACCGCAATCGACAAGGTTCTTTGGGGTGAATCGACCACTGTTACTGTGAAAGAGCTTTGCGCCTGATTTCCCGAAGTATCGCTACTGGTGCAAATAACCTGGGTCGTCCCTACAGGGAAAGCGGCAGTGGGTGGGGGCACACAACCGACCGCCACCTGACCATCGTAAGCATCTGCAAATTCGGGGAGCGGAAAATCCACTGCAACGGGTTCGCCCGGAAGGGAATTGGTGATCGTTCTGTTTGCAGGGGTCCCGGTCGCCAGGAAAGGCGGAGTTGTATCCACCACCTCCACGAGTCGAGTATTCGTAATCGACAGCCCAAGAATGTTGACTGCATACTCAATCGTGTAAGCGCCAAGCACATCGGGGTTTACATGACTGTTGGTCGCAAACCCCAATAAGCCCAGGAGACTTCCAATCCAGGAAACTCCTGGGTCCACAAACGCCGTTTTGCACTCATGGCGCAACGGGTTTGGTCCAAGCAGGAGCAGGTTTAAGTTGGCAGGGTTTCCGAACTCAAACTGCAACTCTTCCGAAAAGTCGCTCTCCTCCCCGTTGTCGGTCACTGCAGTAACGGCCAGAAACCAGAGTCCAGGGCTGAGCCCATCCAAGGTTACCTGAGTCACATTCCCCACATTGGTCGAAAAGCTGTATACATGCGGCAAACGGCCATAATACACAGTGTAGGATGTGACATTCGTTTCAAGATTTCGATCCCACGCCACCGTAAGCGCCGAACCGGTGAGCGCGCTGGCAAAAAAAATAAAGACAGCAATTCCCTCGGCCAGGATCAGCCGTCGCAAGTACATGTAAGGACTCGAATGCTTCTGCATAACGCAGCGCTTCCGCACCAACCGCAGGGATTTGGGAATTAACCCGCAAAATATGGAAATTCGGGAAATTTACAAGGAGTTTTTTGGTTTTTGGCTAATTCCAACTGCGTGAAGTTGAAGGACCTCCGGCGGATGGAAGGATTTAGCGACAGTCACGAGAATGCTGGGAAACGCGTGGAGAAATGCGTTGGGGAAGCCGGGTTTATCCGGTAAAAGGAGAAGAATCTTAGCTTGGGAGGATTCCAGGACGTCTGTCGCTGGCACGAGAGCTTGCCTCTCGCTGGTGAGTTACGCTGCCCGCTGCAAATCGAAGTCGTGCCCGGCATTCGGGTCATCGTTCCCGTGGATGCTGGTCTGGAGTTCGTCAATAGCTGGGGGAATCTTACGGCTGGCTGCACACAGGGCGAGCGACAGGATGGCAGCGGAACCGACCCAAACCGAACCAACAATCCAGAGTAGCGTCATAGCCAGTGCATCATAGCAGGCTCTATGCCCATGAAAACTTGGCGTTGAATGCTTTGGAAACCTTTGATGTTTAAGCGGATCAAAGTGGACTCTGTACCCACGCCCCATAAATGGACACTGAATCGTCCCGACTCAGGACACACCCCCGGAGAGGAGCACCATTATGGCGCCCTGCGCTTCATCCCGTTGCTCTTGCACTTCCTTGGGTTACGGCTTCGCGCTCAGCTGCCCACTCGGCTTCGTCCATAGGCTGCCCCTGCCGGGCAGCGACGCAGATGCCCAAAACAAGGATGGCTGCAAAACTGAGCCACGCTATGAGTGCTATCCATAAAAGAGTCATATTAGAAATCCATTAATTTTCAGACAAACGCTTAAAATCCGGCAGCCGTTTGCGCGACATACGATTATTGAACTCGTTGGACTCGATAAAACCGCGAGTCACCATTGGTCACTGCTCCTGTCCAGGATGTCACCGGGCCCGCCGCCGTGATGTCGGAGGCTGCACGCACCCAGTTAGTGGCGGAAAGGCTCGTGCTAGAGAGCAGCCGGTAGGTGCTCCCGGGAGTAGTCGCCCAGGAAACGGTCACGGAACTGCCAAAAAGATCCGCCGCCAAAATATAAGCGTCCACAGGAGCTGCTTCGGCAAGGCCGGAAGTACTCACTGTGAGCACGAAGGAATTGCTGGTCGTGAGGATATCGTCCGATGCACTCACGGTGATTTTGGCCGTTCCGGTTCGTTTTCGATACGGATTGATGGTTACGGTCCGATTAGAGCCCGACCCGCCAAAGATAATGCTGGATTGCGGGACCAGGTAGGAGTTCGAGGTCAATCCAGCCAGCGAAAGACTGCTTGCCGGTGTTTCGGCATCTCCGATCACGAAAGTGATAGGGCCAGTGCTGGTCGCTCTTTGAATAGCCATGTCCTTTAAAGTAGAAATTGACGGCACATCGTTAACCGGGTTGACGGTGAGAACGAAACTGGAATAGGTGCTGAGATTCCCATCGCTCACCAGCAATGTAATGGTCGCAGTTCCGGACTGGTTGGTTGCCGGAAGCACACGAACCGTTCGGTTGCTCCCTGAACCGCCGAAGGTAATGGCATTCACCGGCACCAATCCGGGATTCGAGGAAGTCCCGGAGACCGTCAGGTTAGCCGCGGCGGATTCAGTATCTGACACGGTAAACGTTAACTGAGCCGTGGCGGTGTCTTCGTTGACTGTTTGGGCAGGGATGCCGGAGATTTTAGGTGCATCGTTCACAGGGTTGACGGTCACCAAAAATGAGGACGTGCTGGTCAAAGCACCATCGCCAACACTGAGTGTGATCGTCGCGGAACCGAACTGGTTCGTCGCCGGAAAGAGTTGAACCGTTCGGTTGCTCGCGGAGCCACCAAAACGAATTCCGGAGGTCGGCATCACCGCTTGGCTCGAGGAACTCGCGGTTACCGCGAGGTTGGCAGCGGGGGTTTCCAGATCTCCCACCACAAACGCGAGCACCGGCGAAGCCGTGTCCTCGTTGAACGTCTGGTTGGGAACGCTCGAGATCGAAGGCGTGTCATTGACCGCGTTCACCACAAGTTGAAATGTCACGCTAGCGCTCAACTGGCCGTCACTTGTCGTGACTGTGACATTCGCGGTTCCCGACTGATTTGGGGCCGGCCGAAGAACGATGGTGCGGCTCGAGCCGCTTCCACCGAGTGTGATTCCCGACGAAGGCAAGAGGCTTGGATTTGACGAAGCAGCAGTCACCGAGAGATTTGCCGCCGCCGTCTCCGCATCGCCGACCGTGAAAGGGATCGCGGCAGTGGTAACGTCTTCCAGGGTAGTTTGTGTAGGGATGGAACTGATGAAAGGTGCGGTATTCGTTGCCAGCACCGAAAGGATAAAGCTCGAGCTGTTCGAGCGAATACCGTCGCTTACCCAAACAGTCACAGAGGAGCTGCCGGCCTGACCAATCGCAGGGACCAACGTAGCGAGACGGTTGCTGCCAATTCCGGAGAGCGTGAACCCGGCGAGCAAATTGGAATTGCTGAAAAAAGTCATTACGGAAAGATTGTCCGCCGGCGTTTCGGCGTCCCCAACTGTAAAGGGCACAATTAATGCAACCCCAGGCAGGCCTTGTTGATTGGGAATCGATGAAACGGTTGGGACCTGATTCGTCGAGAATGGCGTGTAACTGATTTCAGCGGAATAATCGCTTTCCGCGCCCGCGGTGTTATAGGCTGTCACCGCGAAAAAATACTGCACACCATCGGCGAGATCCGTAATTGCCTTCGTGGTGCTGTTCCCCACATCGGTGGCATTCGTGTAAACGCCAGTGGTCGTTCCGTAATAAACCTTGTAGCCAGCCAGGTCAGTTTCGGTGTTGGGGTCCCAGGCCAGTGTCACGGAAGAAATCGCCCAAGTCCTGAGTGCGGTGATTGTAAAAAGAAAAACGAAAAGGACCAGCTGGTATCGTTTCCGACAACCGAAGGTACAACAGAGCATTTCGCTCGATTTCCGGCTAAAGGGGTAAAGCACGCTCGTATCATAAGTGCGTTTGATTTAACCCAGTATCCGTCATAAGCCGATTTTCGTGTCGTTTTAAGACGCTGTTCGCGTGTAGTTGTTTGACTGACAACGCTTAATGACAGGGCAGTTCAACTCTTCCTGCGGCGCAAAATTCGTGCCTACGGTGTGAGACGATCGGGTTGGAAGAAACTTTTTTCGCTGGTTGAAAAGTATCCAGTAACTCCCGTCATCTTGGTGACTGAGACGTCCTGCAAAGAGAGCTTCCAGAGTCGCTTCGACTGCTGCGCGGAAATTTTGGCGGACGCTTTGTACTGGTAACGGCCTTTATCCCCGAGGTCGATGAACGCTTCCACGCTGCCCGCCACTTTGCCATCTGGATCGATGATGATGGCTTTTTTGAAGCCCTCTCCTTCACCAGTCATTTCCAATTGGATCGAATCCGTGTCCCCTTTCGGCATACAAAAAAGGTAGGGTGTTACGAACTGCAGGCCTTCGTGGTTAGGAGTGGAAAACACGGCTGGCATAGGTTGCGAGGTGACAACGTCCCAGGTCACAAAGCTACCTCCTTTGACGTTGCTGACGGACTGTGAACGGAGGGCCAGCCGATAAGCTCCTTTTATTTTAGGGGTCACCGCAATCACCTTGCGTTGCCAGAGAGCGACCTCCTTGGGAAAATCGAGGGTGCCGATCTGTTTACCCTCAGGATCATAAAGCGCGGCGTGACCAGGTGCTTTCCAGGCGCCTTTCCTAATCACAACCAGATCGAACGGCTGATTGTTTTGGTTTTGCAGATAAAGTTCGGCTTCTCCGCCGGGCAGGTGGTGGGCGTGAACGCCGTTCTGCGTGGCGAACTCTTCCGGCGTTAGAGCAAGGGCCCGTTCGGGCTTCGGCAGCAACCCACCCCTTGCCATAAACGGCAATGCGTGGACGGTGAAGATGGTTGGAGCGCCCAACTCCATCACGTTCCAGTTGATCACCTTTGCGAGCGTCTCGTCCCAGGTAAGCTTCAGGTAATCTAGGTATTCAGGCTCATGCGTCCGCTGATAGGCCCAGGCTAGGGCTTCAAGGGTGCGCCCGGCGTATTCGGGATAAAAACCGCGGGCCCGCCGCATCACTCGCAAGGCGGCATCCGCCACCCGCTCATCCCCGGTCGCACGATAATAATAAATAAACCCGGTGGCAGCGATGCCGTTGAAAAAGGAGATGCGATTGTCCCAGCGAATCTCGAACTTGCCGCGTTCATCCAGCCCGGCCAGGAGACGGTCGACAGTCTGCTTGGCCGCATCGAAATATTTTTTATCCCAGGTAGCCTCGTAAACAGGCAGCAGCGAGATCAGGCTCCAACCGATTTGACGTTCGTTCCCCAGCTCGCGAGGGTTGCGAATTTGCTTCGAGAAATAATCCCCCAATTCCACGGCTGCCTCGAAGCAGCGCCCATTACCCGTAAGGAAATACGTCTCCAGCAGGCCACGGGTGAAAGTGTGGCCGAACTCCGCCTGGATTTCCACATGCCGCGGGCTGTGCTTCCACTGCCAGCCCGTTTTGTGGTTGGTATCGATGTCCGCCTGATGCTTGGCCATGGTGATGGCCGTATCGAGGTATTTGCGCAGGCCGGTGCGAGCGAACTGGCAATAAAAGTTGTGATGCACATCGTATTCCAAATTCATATACGAGTTGGTGCCTTTATATTCCCCGCCATAATAAACATCGCCCCAATGCCGCCAGCCGGTAGCCATTTTTTTAATGAACTGGTCGCCGCTCGCTTCGGTGAGAGTCTCGTAGTCGGGAAATAGATCGAAGTTGAAGGGTTCTAGATCGCCGAAGACTTGCGAGTTGCAATACCATTCCACGGGAGCCATGGCGAAGAGCTGTTGATCCATGGCGGCTGTGGTCAGCACGGTCGAACCCTGAATGGTTTCGTTTTCAAAAGCGAACACCAGCTCGTGGGTCTTGGCTAGCCCCTGGTCCATGTCCAACGGTCGAACTTCCTCCCCCGCATACAGCCCCAGGCGGATCCCACTCTTCGACACTTCGATAGCCTTCGGGAATTGTTGCCAAAAATGGCGTACAGCAATGGTGACTCCATCCCCATTGCCAGATTTAACATTGATCCAGCCGTCCCCCCTCAGGCCACGCTCGGTTTCTCCCGTCGCTGGTTTCAAGGCGTAGCTGCTCTCGGCCAGTTGCGTGAGGGTGACTGCCCCAGCAGGCGGGACATTGCCGGTGTGAGTTTTCGATTCACCGCCAATGGCGTAACCCGACTTGGCGTCGAAGGTTTGCGCGAATGTCACTGACGAATCCCCGACCCAAAGCATTTTAATTTTATCCGCCAGTTGCGTCGTGGTGTAATCCACCTTCACGGCAGCAGAGTTGGCGAAGGCTTGCACTCGGAATAAATACTTCACCAACCGAGTCCCCTGCCCGTCCGTGATCCAGCCACTCACCTTGAGCACCGCGCGAATAGGGCCAGGCTCCTCGACCAAAACTTCATCCGGCGGTTGCACTTTCGTTTGAAGCGCTGCGAATTCTCTCGCGAGTGCGAGACTTTGGTGAAGCCCTTGGGCAGAGGTTTGTTCCTCGCGCTCAAAGGTGCCGTTGCCATTCCGGTCGAGATAAACTTGGTTGAATATCCCGAACTCGGTTTTTGAAACAGAAAACTTGAGCGGCCCGGTTTCAACCCAAAATTGCTCAGCCTGCTCCTGAATTCGGACGCCAGAACTTGCCGGACCTGAAACGACCCCAGGACCGTACTCCAGAAACGCTTCCTCGATGCCATTGGAAGCGACGGTGATCGGAAAATCCAAGAGCAGCCATTTCACCGACCCATCGCGCCAGGTTGCAGTGGTCTTCACCTGCAAAGGAATCTGCTTCCCTGCTTCGTCCAGCAACTTTACCGCGGCGTTAGTCGCCAAGGCGCCCACCGAAAATGGAATTCCAGAAGTGACAACTTCCCCTTTCCGGGCCACGCCTGCGCTCTCTTGGATGTGCAAGGGCACGCGTTCGGCCGAGGTAGCAATTTGGACCGCCAAAATGAAGGCCACAAAGGCCCAAAATCGCTCGACGTTGTTTTGAGAGTGCTGCTTCATTTCACATCCATGACGCATCGGAAACCAAGGGCGTCGTAAGTGCCATAAGGAACACTGCGCGCACGGTCAGCGCACCGCCGAGTTGAAACGGCACCATAATAGTCAATCGCGCCACCACCCCGAATCACGCGATATTTTTTGCCGTAAGCGATTTCCAGGGAGTCATTCCCCGAATACGCGTCGTACCAATCGCTGGTCCATTCCCAAACGTTCCCGGTCATATCCAACGCCCCATACGGCGAGCGATCGTCGGCAAAGCTGCCAACGGGTTGGACGCGTTCCTTGCCAGCAGCGCCGGAGGCGGTCGTTTTTCCTTCCGGCGAGTTACCCCACACGTAGGTGCGTCCATCCGTGCCTCGCGCGGCCTTTTCCCATTCAGCTTCGGTCGGGAGCCGCTTCCCCGCCCATTTGGCATAGGCACTGGCATCCTCGAAGGTAACGTTCACAACCGGATAATTCGCCAATTTCGCAGGCATCACGCCGCCTTTCCAGTCAATGGGCGGCTTGTAGCCAGTGGCTGCAAGAAACTTTTGATACTGCCCATGTGTCACCTCGAGTTTATCGATGTAAAATGCGGGAAGGTTCACCTGGTGCGGTGGCAACTCGTCGACCTCACCATCCGCGCTTCCCATCAGAAAATGGCCGGCGGACACCAGCACCATCACGGCACCGTCCTGGCCGGAAATTTCTTTGCTCGGTTCGGCCTGAACGGAGATGCAACAAATAAACGCCACGGTCATCAATTGCCAACGCATGATAATGGGCTTGGTTGTGCCTAAAATCGTGCAAAACAGCAAACTTCAAATGCGTTCCAGACCCCGTTTTCGAATTTTTTCTGGCTTTTAAACCGGTGATGAACCATTCGCATGCCGTCCATTAGCTTCCGACCCCTGTTTCAAAGATTGAACCCCACTCCAAAACGGTTAGATTGCTAACGCGAACCTATGACACGGCAACAAGTGTTGGATTTATATTTTATGGATGCACGGGCGAAGCTCATCGACCTGGGCGCTTTCATTGACCGCATCGAGCGAGCGTCCGGCGAGGAGGACTTCCGAATGAAGGCCTTTCGGGAAGCGCTTGCCGAATTGAGCAAGGGCGAAACGCACAAGGCAAAACGTGTGCTGCTCGCCTTCAGCGATCCCACCGCCGAACCAATTCCGGCCGCAACCACTAAGGCTGCTTGCGGAGCCTGGCCGGGCAAGGCAGCTTGAACCTTTTGCGCGCGACAACCCCTACGAGATAACACATGCGCTATATTGAACCTCACGGCCACATGGTGAGCCGCGTCACTGACGATTACATCGACATGGTGACGGCGGGCTGCCAGGCGGTGTGCGAACCAGCGTTTTGGGCAGGCTTCGACCGCAGCTCGGCGGATGGTTTTTACGATTACTTCTGCCAATTAACCGAGCATGAACCGAAGCGTGCCGCCAAGTTCGGCCTGCCGCATTACACCTGGCTTTGCATCAACCCGAAGGAATCCGAAAACGTCGCCCTGGCCCAGGAAGTCATCAGCCTCATTCCCAAGTTCCTGGATCGCCCAACCGTCCTGGGCATCGGCGAAATCGGTCTGAACAAAAACTCTCGCAACGAGATGAAAGTGCTGGAAATGCATGTGGATCTCGCGGCGCGGCAAAACCAACTGATCCTCGTCCATACGCCCCATTTGGAGGACAAGCTTAAAGGCACGCGGCTCATCATGGATGTGCTCAAAGCGGACAAGCGCATCCTTCCGGAGCGCTGCATCATCGATCACGTGGAGGAACACACCGTGCAGATGGTCCTCGATCAAGGCTTTTGGGCGGGCATGACGCTTTACCCCGAATCCAAATGCACGGCCGCTCGCGCGGTGGATATGGTGGAAATGTACGGGAACGAACGCATCTGGATGAACAGCGCCTGCGATTGGGGCGTAAGCGTTCCCCTCGCCGTCCCCTATGCTGGCCTGGAAATGCGCCGGCGCGGTTACAGCGCGGAAACCATTGACCGGCTCATCTACCAAAATCCGGCCAAATTCCTGGGCCAGTCCCCTAAATTCAAGCTCCCCAAGTCCTAACCCAGCGCCGAACACTACTGAATGCAACTCAACCACGGCCTTCATCTCGCCTACTGCACCAACATTCATCGCGGGGAAAATTGGGCCCAGACCTTGGACTCGCTGCAACGCTACGCCATGGCGGTGCGGGATCGAGTCTCGCCCGGGAAGCCATACGCGATCGGCCTGCGCCTGAGCGAGCAGGCGGCTCGCGAGTTGAACGACCCAGGCACGCTCAAGGCTTTCCAGCACTGGTTGGATGATCAGAACTCCTACGTTTTTACCATCAACGGTTTTCCCTACGGCAAATTTCACGGCACACGCGTCAAGGAACAGGTCTATGCGCCGGACTGGACCACGCGTGAGCGGCTGGAATTTACGAACCTGCTTTTTGACATCCTTTCGCAACTCGTCCCGGCAGGAATCGAAGGAAGCGTCAGCACCGTCCCTTGTTCCTACAAGGAATTCATCAAACGCCCGGATCAAGTCAAAGCTATGCGGGACAACGTGTGGTCCTGCGTGGAACATATTGCGAAACTTAGTGAAAAAACCGGCCGCATGCTGCACCTGGGTTTGGAACCGGAACCACTGTGTTTCCTGGAAACAAGCACCGAAACAGTGGACTTCATCAACGAGGTGCGCGGGGCACACCCCAACGACGCGAGGCTGAATCGGCATTTAGGAGTCAATTACGACACCTGCCACCTCGCGGTCGAATTCGAGGAACCGCGCGATGTCGTGCGACGCTTCCAGGAAAACGAGATCAAAATCAGCAAGGTCCACCTTAGCTCCGCGTTGAAAGTGCGTTCGACGCCGGCCACACGAACGGCGCTGGGCGGCTTCGCGGACGATATCTATTTTCACCAGGTGATCGAGCGTGCTGAGGACGGGACCTTGAAGCGGTATCGCGACCTCGATGTAGCTTTGGCTGAGAACGCCAAAGCGGCAGAATCCCGGGACTGGCGGATCCATTTTCATATTCCCCTGCACAGTCCGCGGAATGTTGTGTTCGATAACACCTCGGACCACCTGCTGGGATTGTTGGATATAATCAAAGAGCAACCCCATCTCTGTTCGCACCTGGAAATGGAAACTTACACCTGGGAAGTGATGCCTGCGGGGATGAAAAACCGCGACGTCGTGGAGCAACTTGTTTCCGAATACGACTGGACCTTGAAAGCGCTCGAAGCACGAGGGCTTGGACGGGCATGAAGGCAGCACGAGGATCTTTGAACGCCATGGAGGAATTGCAATGACCGCGGTTGCCGCGCCGGCCCCAAGAGGAATCTTTCGAACCTTGCTGGTGCTCGGTCGTGTTTCCAACCTCCCGACGGTCTGGTCGAATTGCCTCGCGGGATGGCTCACTGCCCAGGGCAGCGATCTTTTCACCTTTCTACTCCTCTGCGCCGGCGGCACATTTCTGTATGTCGGAGGCATGTATTTGAACGACGCGTTTGACGCGCAGTTCGATCAACAACATCGCCCCGAGCGCCCGATTCCATCCGGCAACATCTCCCTCGCGGCAGTCTGGCTCTGGGGCCTGGGCTGGCTTTCGGCCGGTCTGGTCTGCCTGGTGTTCCTGGGAAAAACCTCGGCGATTTTCGCGCTCCTGCTCGCGTTGTGCGTCCTGCTTTACGATGCAGTGCACAAGATGTTCGCCTTTTCCCCAGTCCTGATGGCTTCATGCCGTTTCTTCCTCATCCTGCTCGCCGCCAGCACCGGAGCTGAGGGCGTCACTGGCAAAAGCGTCTGGATGGCTTTCGTGCTCGCCTGCTACATCCTGGGGCTCAGTTACATCGCCAGGAAAGAAAGCGTGCAGTCGCCACTCAGGTATTGGCCGTGCATTTTTTTAGCAGCTCCATTGGTCTTGGCCTGGATTGTTAACGGCGGTTCATACCGGCAGAGGGGCTTTTTCCTCGTCTTGATTTACGTGGCATGGGTCTTGTGGTGCCTCAGCTTTGCTTTTTTGTCCCGCCAACGAAACATCGGCCGTTGTGTCTCCGGGTTGCTGGCCGGAATTGTGATCGTGGACTTCATGGCCGCCTGGGAAGCAGACCCGCAAATGGCTGTCAGCTTCGCGATTCTCTTCGGCCTGGCCTTGGTGTTCCAGCGGTTTATCCCGGCGACTTAGCACGAGCACCGCAACTAACTGCAACCTGCGTTGTTCATTCTCTGGATCGAGGTTATTAAATGCGAAAGGACTGAATGAAAGCTATTCTTGGAACCGCCATGTTGGTGGCGATGCTGGCAGGCACGGCGCAAGCCGAACGAACAAAGGGTTATTTGGTCGCGGCAGCGGACCAGGTCGAAACCTCCAAACCACGCCAGGACAAGGCCCAGGCGGAGCAGAAGATAGAAGCTTTCAAACGCCCCAATGGAATCCAGAAACGCCCGCCGGGAGCCGTCTTCAGCAGCCTGGATGAGGGCAAAGCCGCGGAGGCAAAAGAGGTCGATGCCCACGCTATTTCATTTGTCGATGCGGAAGCCACTGAGGTGTTGGATTTATACCAGGAGCTTTCCGGCCGAAATGTAATACGCTCTGGGAATCTCCCCCAGGCCAGGGTTACTTTTAACAATGAGCTGCCATTGAGCCGCCGAGCCGCTCTGCAGACCCTCGACACCGTGCTCGCCGGGCACGGCATCGCCATGATCGTTTCGGGCGCCCAAAACATAAAAGCCGTGGCTGCGAAGGAAGCTCCCCAGGAGGCGGCGCCCATCATCGATTGGCTGCCCGAACGCCTCCCCGACTCCAGCACCTACATCATCTATGTAGTCCATACCAGGGAAGATCAAACACCACGGGAGCTTGCCCCAATGCTGCAGCCGCTTGCCAAAATGCCCAACAGCATTATTGCCATGGACCAGGCTCACATGCTCGTGCTCAGGGATTATTCCTGCAACATCCGACAAATGCTTCAGATGATAGATCGGCTCAAGCGATAAAATGCCTGCGTGCGCAGGTGGATGTTACACGGGATCACTCGCTGCCTTAACTTCCAGCGACTCCACCGCAGTCAGTTTACCGCTGACCTTCCTCGCCCTCGGAGACAAAGGGATCTTTGTCCGGACCTGCATCGGGTGCAATGGCGGCGGCTGCTTGAGCGCGCAGGAATTGCAGATCAAACCGCCTTTCCCAGGAAAGCACCTCACCCTTTGCCTCAAAGGTCCTCCGCTGAATTGCCACCGTCACCCAGGCGTCGGCACGGTGAAAAGCCTCGGCAGCTTCTTTGGGTTTTTTAAGCTGCAGATAATTCATCGTGCCAAAAATGAGGCGGAACGTGTCGTTGCCATCAGCAGAAGGCGTCTCCCTTTTGAGCCTCAGGAGTTTTTCCGCCTTGGCAAAATTGCCCCTGCGAAATTCTAGCGCGCCTAGCACCAACTCATCCCGGCTCAGGGTCAGCTGCTTTTTCTCCAGTAAGGCAATTTCTCCGAAGTCTGGTTGGGGCAACAAGCACAGCGTCTGGATCGCCATCGAAATTTCGGAAGGCGCTGCCAGGCTGCGCAATGAACGCAGTTGATCGCAGGTTTTGTAATATTCATTCGTCCGATTTAACGCAAGGCAAACCCGGGCATAGCGGCCGAGTGCTTGCACGGTTGCCGGGGACCTCGCAAACGATCCGACAAAGTCCGCTTCCGCTTCTTGCCACTTTCCCAATCCTGCATTGGCCGAGCCATGATAGGCGAGCAGCCTGGCATTGTCGGGTTGCGCCTGCAACAGTAGGTCGAGGTGAAATCTGGCCGCGAATGGTTGGTTGCCCATTTCAGCCGCCATCGCCTGGTTTTCATGCCAGAGCATGCGGTTGGTTCCCAAACTCTGTTGGTTTTCGCCGCTGGTTCTAAATTGTTTCAGCCGATTCACCAGGTCGCTTTGTTCGACAAACAATGAATTCGTGCCACTGATGGTCTTGCCGGATAGGAATTCCGCAGCCGTAAGAATGGCAGCGACCGATCGCTGGTCAGGAAGCAAATCCCAAACGAACGTTGCGCCGCTCTTGGTCTGAGCCCGGATCGCATTTCCGTTTCTTACAAATGCCGCCTCCAGCACCGGCTCGGGATGCTGGAATGGAGGAGTTACCGATTCCCCGGTGTTGGCATCCCAAACTTTGGCTGTTTTATCCATCGAAGCGGTTACCACCCACCGCGAGTCCTCGCTGAAACGCACCTGCTTTATATGTTCGCTGTGATGCAATGGCGGACACACCTCCAAGCCAGTGGTCGCGTCCCAGATGCGCGCCATGCAATCCTGTCCAGAGGTCGCAATCAATTTTCCGTTCGGACTGAAAGTGGCCCAATAAAGCCCGTCTTTATGCCACATCGGGCCATTGACGGGCTTGCCGCTCGACACATTCCATACTTGAGCGTATCTCGGCGCGAGGCCCCCATCCGTACAGCTCGTCAGCAGTAGCCGGTTGTCAGGACTGAACTCTGCGCTGCACACCGCTGCCTCATGAGCGAGCGGGCCGGAAATAACTGCTCCAGTTTTCGAGGAACGGATTGTCGCGTTAGTGTCATCAATCACGACGAAATACTCACCGTTGGGGCTCAACTTTGCAGACTCGACCTTGCCAGAATTGGAGAAAGAAAAGTTCGTCCGCCCGGCCCGTAAATCCCAGCCTCCCACCCACTGATCCTTCCAGGAGATGGCATGGAGTCCATCTGTGGAGAGTTCCCAGGTCGCTTGGGGATGTTCCTCAATCGGCATTGAGGCCACTTTAGCACCGTTAGTCGCAGCCCAACATTCCAGGAGCCGCCTGGCATCCTCTTTTGGAGCCCTGCTGATGGTCAGCAGATGATTTCCTGTCTGGTTCCAATACACCTCGTTTGCCTGCCCCCCCGTTTTGATGGTGACTGCATTGGTTGACTCCTCCCGGATGATCGATACAACGTTGTTTCCAATCACAGCTCGCCGGTCGCCGTTGGGCGAAAAAACACCGGGCGCCGTGGGGGGCAACCAGCCATTGCCTTCGAGACTCCAAATCCGAACGGTCCGATCCACGCACAATGTCACCAGCAACCGGTTATCGGGGCTGAACCCGGCGAAGGTGACCTGGGCGGGATGATCCAGCGGCGGGTTGGCAAATCGGCCCTCTTTCAGATCCCAGACTTTGGCTACCGTATCAAATCCTGCAGTGACGAGATACCGCCCATCGGGGCTGAAATCCACGAAAGGCACACCAACCATGTGCTCCAATGGCTTGTAACAAGGCAGGCCGGTATTCGCGTTCCAGATCTGGGCTGTCTTGTCATAGCTGGCCGTAACGATCATTTGATCATCCGGGCTGAAAACGGCGTGGTAAACCCACCGGTCATGTCGCAGCCGGTGCAGCATTTCCCCCGTTTCTGCATCCCAGATAATCGCCAGGTTATCTCTGCTGGAGGTCACTACCCGCAATCCGTCATGCGAAAAAACCGCATGCTCTACCTTTTCGCCGTGGCCCGCCAGCACCCATAAAACCTTGCCACTCTCGGCATCCCAAATGTAAGCCTCCGAGTTCAAGCAAGCCGTGACTATTTTTTTACCATCAGGACTGTAGGCAGCGCTATTCACCTGCGCGGCGTGCACCAGGTCCTTTCCGGACTTTTGTCCGGTTCGCCAGTCCCATCGTTCCACCAGGTTGGTGCTGCCCGCCGTCAAAAGCGTACTATCATCGGGGCTGAAGGCAACCGTATGTGACTCCTCTTCTCCGGGAGCAATGCGAAAGGGTTTGCCAATCGGTTGAGCGTTGCCAAGCTCGTAAACTTCGGTAATCCCTCCGCCATCGCACACGGCTAAATACTTCCCATCGCGGCTGAAGCAGGCAAAATGCCCCAGTGCCTGCTGCAGCCAGAAATCCACCAGCTTCGGGCATTCCCGGGTCACGGCTGCAATTCGAACTCTATCCACCCGCGCTGCCACTGGGTCCTTCTCATTCAGCCTCAGAGCTTCGGCAAACCAGGAAAGCGCCCCGAAAAGATCGCCATTCTCCATAATGCGGCAACCATAGCTCACCAGCGAACGTACCTTTTGTAGGCGAGCTTCTTCCTTCTTCTTGTAATCCCGATAACCCAGGAAGAAACCGCTCAGTCCAATCACAACCAGAAGGGCTGCCACCGCGCCCCATTTCTTAAACAGCTCCCACCGGCGCTCCAGGATTCTCAGCCTCCTGACCGAGCCGCCTCCGCCGATCACATTTAATTCCCTCAGCATTTCCTCCGCTGACGCATAACGAAGCGTTACCTCGGGCTCGCACGCTTGGGTGATGACCTCGTTCAGTTCCAGGAGTTGTGCCTGGTCTGCCGTCTGGCCCCAATTCGGAGGCAGTTCGGGGTAATGATTCCGGTCCAGCCCCATCGCCATTTCATACAGCACCTTCCCTAGGCTGAAAATGTCCGCCTGGGGACGACCCTGGCCCTCGGGCGGGATAAAACCTTCCGTGCCTACGTGAGACTTGGCCTCTGCCTGATCCGCCACCAACCCGATGTCCGCCAATTTGGGGCGGCCATGCACGAAGATGATGTTGGAGGGCTTTATATCTCGATGAACCAGTTTGTTCTGGTGCAAATGCCACAACGCCGAGGCGATGGCCGAACCGAGCTCAACGCATTCCGAAACGCTGAAACGCTGTCTCTTTCCCTGCTCGGACGAAAGGCTCTTGGGACTGTAGGTGTCCGGATTGACCTGTTGACCCGTCTCAACATCATCCGCTAACTCCATCACATAATAGAAATAGCCTGCCTCCTCGTTTTGGCCCGCCTGCAGGATATCTACGAAGCCGTCATGGGAGCGGGAAACAGGCTCAAACCGTTTGATGCCGTTAAACTCGCGCTTGAACGGAACGGTGGTGGCAAAACTCCGGGCATAGACAACCTTAACCGCGCGATACACGCCGAAAACGTTCTTGGCCAGCCACACCTCTCCGTAACTTCCGCGGCCGATGCATCGCAGCATCGAATGGTCGGGAATTTGGGGCGCAGGGGTACCATCCCCCGGTGGAACATTTCCTGCGTTGAAGGAATGGTGCATGCAATGGTTGCTCTCTTGGCCCCCAGCATAGGATGACTGCCGGCGAAAGAAAATAAATAAATGAAAACAACTTACTCCGCGGCGATGACCCCATCCCACTTCTGCCTGAGTTCATTGAGAAAACCCAGGCAAAGTTCCTCATACAGAAAGCCTGCAATCTGTTTGTTGGGACCGGCCAGTTTCCATTTATGGGAGTTTCGATGCTGAAAAATGCGGTTCCCCTCGAAGTCATGCTGGCACATCACCCCTTCCAGCGATTCAATCGCCTTCGAGGGCATCGCATACGGAATCTCCAGCTTCCGGAACGCCATGTGGAACGTGTCCTTGTCGCCATGAATGTGGTGATAGAAAAAATCGCAATGTTCGTTATACCACATGCTCAGGTAAAGCGCTTTCCAGCAGCGCCCTTTGTCGATCACGATTTGCCCGCTCTCGAACTCCGGTTCATCGCGGTAAGATACACCGCAAACCTGCCAAATGGCCCGCGAAGCCGCCAGCCGGCCGTAGTCGGGCCAAAACAGGGCTCCGCAATTCTTGTATTCGGGGGTGTCGAACAGGCCCTCCGGGTCGCGCAAGGGTACGTTGTCTGAATCCAGCAGCACGACCTCCCGAAAGGGATTGTGCAAGAGGGCATAAGCCTTGACCCCATAGCCGCTCAGCCTGCGAACTGGAATTCTTTTGCGCATTTCCGCGGCATCGACGCATTCCACATGGAACGGTCGCACCAGCTCCTTCATCCGTTCATCCATCTCTGCTTTCCCCAGGTGCCATAGTTGGATCGGCAGTGCGCATCCCAGGTGGCGCAGCATGCGAATACACACCCACGCGGTCGTGAAATATTTAACGCCCCCTCCGCAGATCACCACTCCCCTCCCCTCCCATTGTGGCGGCTCGTCCGGCAGCTTACTGATGAATCGCTCCGCCTCTACCAAAGCATTTTCCATCGTCAGCAAACCTCGCTTCTGGTTCAGGGCCCGAATCCGCCGGGCACCCCGTTTGCCCGCGTGCGACTGATTGGGCGAAAGATATCGCAACGCCCCGCCTTCGTAATACCGGTCGATCCGCTGGATTACCTCCTCCGCCGAAATCATGTCCATGCACCGGGGGAGCTTCCGATCCACCACGTCCACGCACAGGCTTTCGTCCCGTTTATCCCCGTCGTGCAGCGGCACCACGCGCGATTTCCAACAGCCGCCCTGCGCGCAGCAGGGCAAGGCGCCGTTCGTATGGATAAACTGGTGATTCGGATAAGCCTCCCAATGCGCCGGCTCTCGTCCCCCGGCTACCACCACGCAAGGCCTGCGTTGCAGGCTTTTATCTTTGACCTCCACCGCTGCCGCAAGATGCATCGCCGCTGTCACGGGGCACAGCACACCGTGCGAATGATAAATCAGCCGGATCAACTGGCGCATATGGGTGCGGCCGCGCAGGTCGATCACCCCTTTAAGCTCGGGATGGTAGTGGCTGCTCTCCCCGACCTGGATGAACTGGATTTTTCCCCGAAAATGATCGACCACCTTTTGGAAGCGCGCTTTGTCCCACCATTTGATGGGCACATCGAATTTGCCGCCTGCAATGATAATCCAAAACGGCGTGTCCTCGCCCGTCAACTCATGTACCTGGGAGATCCAGCTCTTTTCCTCCTCCGAAAGGTACAGCGCGCCCTTGAATTCCGTTACCGGAATCGACACTCCCAGCCGGGCCGACAAAAATGCAGCGAACCCATGCAGGCAATGATACGGCACCTTGTTGGAATGATTGATCAGCGGGTAGGAACAATCGATCACCTCCACCTCAGGATCTTTGTCTGCCAAAGGTGTGATATCTGGATTGTGTTCCCAAATTCCAGGGAAAGCAGTTCGGACGTCCGTTTGAAATCTGCCGGGATGTTTCCGATGCAAATCGCGTACGGCTGCCGTGAGCATCACGACATCCCCCGCGGAATAGCCGCATTTCAAAACAAGCTTGGTCACACCTTGTGTGGGTCGGAGTTCGTAACGGGCTGCTGAGCAGCCCGTTTTTAGAAAACGGTTTGCGGGAGGTTCAGCCGATAGGAAAGGCCTTCCGGATCGCCTCCCAACTTACAGGCTATTCCTGGGGCTCCTCGGACGGAGACGTGGCTTCTTCAGTTGGGGACGCCGTGCCGTATTCGAATGTCCCTGCGTTTTCCAGCAGGTTTTCTTCAGCCCCGGGGGAGGGTTTTGGCTCTGGCATAGGGTTATTGGATTGTTTTGAGTTTTCTGTCTAACGGCATTCACAGCTCATGAACGCCTTTCGGCCACTCGGCCAAAATCTCTGCACGGGAAAGCCGTCACCCCACTCCAATTCGTTACTTTGGCGATTTGGCAGGATTCAGGGACAGCCCGTCCCGGACGGACTTAACTTCTCTTTTCAGCAATGCACCGAGGCGATGCCGGATCAGATAAACGTTCGCCGCGGAAATTCCAAAAGAAGCAGCTACCTCCCGGATCGGACGGCCCTGCACGAACACCAGGTCAAAGATCTGGTAGTGCTTGGTTTTTACCTTCCTTCTCAGCCGCAGCAGCGCCTTGTCAACGGTAGTTTGTTGAAATTGGGCATCCCATTCTGCTTCGAGCTCATTTCCATTGGGATCTGCAACTCGCTCAACCGTGGCAGTGCGGCCTGGAACCGGTGCGTGATAGTTTTCCCGCCTCGCGGGAGACTCCGGGGTGCGTTTTCTGAATTGATCGGTGATGCGCCATTGCACAAGATTATACAGCCATCCCTTGAACGAACCCTGCTGTGGATTATAGGTAAATTGTGGCATTTGTTTATATACGCTGATGATGGTTTCCTGAACTACGTCGTCAGCCTCGGTCGGAGACAGTCCTTTTTGGACAGCCAGTTTGAAGATCATTTCCGCGTAAGCCTCGTAAAACTCTTCCCAGCCATCCTTGCTGCCGGAGCCTTGCAATTTCTCTATCAGGCTTTGTCGGGTAGCCTGCTCATCTCGATTCCAGGAGTTCACGGGTGACACCATATAATCTTCTTCCATTCATACATACGGACAGGATCCAGTCGATCTTTCAAAAATCTTGAAAAAAGTTTCCTGCAGCATTCGCGGTCCCCACCCCGCCGCGCGAGGACATCTCCGCTTGGCGCAAAACGTTGCGTAATATCCTTGTCATCAGCAGGAAGGAGATAGTCTGGTCCACTCTTTGAGTCCTCCCCGATCAACTGGCAACGCCCAAAACCCGGTCCAACTCCCCTTGCAGCCGCTCAATCTGCGCTTTAATGCGAGCCGCCCGATTCAATTGCCGGGAGGATAGCCGGGCCAAATCCGCTGCAGTTGCGGTCTTGCCAGCCTTGGTCCCAGGCAGAACCACTTGGATTTTGCCAAGCGACAAATCCAAAGGGTACAGACCGAACCGCGCCAAATCGGAATACTTCACGTGCATAGGTTTACTTCTAGTTTACGGGTTTTCGTCCGCTCACAATTCCACTGGGGACAATGAGGCTCGATCCTATATACGGGCCAAAATCGATCGATCTTTCAAAAATCTTTCACAGCGCAGCATTTATTTTTACCTCGAGCCGCAACAACGCCTTTTTATGACCATCAGCGTTTGCTCTCTAAAGTTTTGAGCTTTGCTGCTGAGCGATTGCCTGGAGCAGGCCCCGGGCGGTGCCGTGGCGGTGGGCGAGGAACCACGTCACGGTGACTGCGGCTACTCCTCCGAAGATAAGGAGTTCGTTGCCGACGACGAAGGAAGGGAGTGTGATGAGGGCGACGCCACCGCCGGTAATGGCCATGCTGGTGGTGACGCTGCCGATGATGGCTCGTAGCGGTGGGTAGAAGAGCGTGGCCAGGCCGAAGAGGAACAGGAGAACCCCGACCCAAACGACTCCTTTGAGACTGGAGAGCTTGGCCCCGATTTCCCGAGCGGTGTCTTTTTGGGCAGCACCGATGGTGGTGCCGGCCTTTTCAATCTGCCGAACCTTTTGAATGGTTGGTTCGGTCAGGATGATGGTCTTCTCTCTGGTGACGGGACGACCTTGGTCATCCTGGCTTTGGACTATTTCGGTGACCTTAGAACCCCGAGCCAAGGGGAACTCGGTTTCGGTGACTTTCTCATAATGCTGAGCTGCGGACTGGGCAGGGTTTTCGGGCTGCCTCATTTCGCTGCGGAATTCCTGGAGTCCATTGGTGGCAGTGCCGGAATGGAGCACGGAGTGACCTGGCTTTAGCGGACGGGTGCTGGAGCAGGCGGTGAGGAGGCCGCAGAGGATTACGGTGGTGAATAGGCACATCGCGCTGTCTTTCACGTTGTACTTTTTTGTACCAGGTTGCACCGATTTGCACTCCGGCGAGGTGCTTTTTGCACCGGATTGCACCCTCGGTGTGGTGGACTTCGTGGGATTTTGCATCGTTTTCGGGCTGTTTTTGGCCGTTTCCAAGGTGCATTGTACTTTTTTGTACTTTTTTGTACCGGTTTTTAGGGTCGGCACCGAGATGAGGCTTGAGCCATGAGACGGGATCGTGAACGAGTTCACTTGCGTTGGTGCCAAGGCCGGGACCAGCTTCATTGCAGGCGTGTTGTCCAAGGACGCCAACGGCTGAAAAAGTGAACCCTTTCTGTTCATTGCACGTTTCTGCCCTCGGGACGAGGGCACCCCTCTGTTTAGGCCACACGCCATTACTTGGGCTGGTACCTGGGTGGTTTTCATAGGTTATTGGGTTTTGAGTTTGAGGATTTCGATGTCGAGTTCGCGGAGCTTGAGGTCGAACCTTCGCATCTCAGCTTCAACGATGAGGAGCTTGGCTTCGAACTCTCTTCGAGGCAGGAGATCTTCGATTTTCTTCTCCATCCGGAATAGTGCTTCGCGCTGTTGGTTGTTGGATTCCTTGATTGCTTCAAATGAGGAACGGAGTGCGGCCACTTGTTCGGCCGTGTCGGCGGTTTTATGTCCGACCCAGGCCATGACTCCAAGGGAAATGGCGAGGAAGGATGAGTTGAGGAGGGTGGTTTTCATGAGTTAGTTGATGGTTGAGAGTTGATTAACTCGGACTCTGCCCAGAGCCCTCGGCCTTCGGCCTGCACCCTGGTGCATTCCTTCTGTGGCGCTCGCATCGCCCAGAAGTGCTGATAGGCATCGAGGCGCTTTCGCGCGCCGTTGATAGGGTCACCTTGCTGCGCAAGGTTTCCTTTGAGTTGATGGGCTAGAGTCATGCTCGTGTGAGTTTGACCGTGTTGGGTTTGGTCACGCGGCTGCCGTATTTGCAGAGGAGCGCCTGCACGGTAAGGGGCAGGATGGGACGGCGGTCACTTTTGTCGTAGCTAATCTCGGAAAGGTCGGCGTTGCGCTGGGTGGCAATGCCTTCTCCGGCTGGGACAGTGGTGCGATCCGTAATTAGGAGTTCGCGAGCGAGTTCGCAGGTGGCCTGGACAACTCTTGTTGGGACTTTATCCGAAGCAAGGGAAGGACAGGAATAGATGAGTCCACCGAGCAGAACTGTGTTGGCGGCCTGATCAATGTCAGGGCAGCGTAGTCTCGGCCATTGGAGGGCCTGTGTGGCAATGGTTTTAAAACCATTGAATTGGAATTCCTCGTCGATGAGGCGTGTGGCCATTGCAAGGGCTTTTTCCTTGCTGGCAAGAATGGCACCCGTCCAGGCCGTGGCGTAAAGATGGGCTTCGTGATAAGCGTCGCCATCGGCCACGGAGGCGTAGGTGTTGGCATCGGGTTTACCGGTGCCGTCTTCCTGGATGAGAATGAGGGCCATTTGTTAGTTGACAGTTAATGGTTGAGAGTTGATGGGTCCTTAAAAGGAGCGGATCAGAAACTCAGTGATTAGGTCGTCTATAGTCAGATTCCATAGAAGGATTGGAGTTCGGCGACTTTGGCCAGGATGTCGGCGTCAGAAATCGCGTTGCTGTAAATATAGAGCTCGGCAATGTAGCCCTGGAAATCCTGGGAAAGGACACCATGGCCGCCAACGAAGAGCCTGAGAAGGCTGGAAAGGATCCTGCCTGGGGACCAACGGATATTGGAGACGCTGACGCCACTTGAACCGACTGGACCAGTATTTGATGGTGCTTGTGGATGTCCCGGTAGCTTTAGCGACGTCAGCGTTTTTAACGCCCTTGGGGGCGAGATCGAGGAAGGTTAAGAAAGCGCACCAAGCGGCTTCCGTTTCATCCTTGGCCGGATGAAGCAGGGGTGAGCCCGGTGTGGATAGGTCCTCATCCAAGGGGCCAGATGCTTGGGAGACATCAGAGTCCAAAGTGGAGGAGGTTCCGTCTGCGGTTTGGAGATCGGCTTCTATCGAAGCATGTTCTTCGGCAGTCTTGAGGACGTCGTTCAGAGAAGGAATGTTCTCGTCTTGGGATGGTTCGAAGTTGTCGGGGTTCATTGTAGTGGTTGATAGTTGAGTGTTGATACGCATCGAGGGGCTTTGCCGGTTTGGTGGGCAGCCATGGGGAGCTGCTCTTGCTTGCTGCCCCGTGTTTCTCGTTTGCGGTTGCTTTTCATTTTTTCTTTTGGCCTCCGCAGGTCTGCCTGCATTGGCCCTCACCTATCCGGGAATTCGCGAAAAATGCTCAAAAAGCAGCTAAAATTTGTTTGTAAGTCCTTGTAGGGCAATCGCTTGCAACTATTTTTAAATTCGCGAAAAAATTCGCGAAACTAGCCCAGAGGCGCTCGCCTTGAAGGTTAATTCGACGGGCTGTTATGAGCGCCAGGGGGCTCGGCGGCAGAACCAGGAGTATGAAGCTTGTTTAACTGAGGATGTCGGCCTTGCCTTCCTCGGTGGCCATTCCCTGGATGAGATAAAAGGATTCCAGGAGGTATTCCGGCATGGCGGAATCGGCAGCCATAAAGGCGTTGACCAATCCCTGGTAGTCGACTTTGCCATCCGGTGGAGGGATCTCCACGCCTTTGGTGGCGAGGTAATCGCGCGCTGGCGCAAGCCAGTGGAGCAAGGCACTGGGGTGGATCTGGTGAAGGAACTCTGGGTCAATGAAGGGACGACCGTTTGATTTTGACATAACTGTTTGTTTCTTTCTTTGGAGGAAGAGCCGAGGCGTCCAGTCCGGCTCTTTCCTCCATGCTCTTGAACGACACCCGGCTCAGGACAGTCCTGAAACCACCTCGCGGAAAAGAAACAACAGCACTCATGGCTTTCCATTCGTTTGACAGGCGCTCCGACCTGCCGATCCGCGTTAAGGTGCGATCCATTTATTCTTAACGTGAATGAGCATAGCAAAGGGGGTATGACAAATACTGTCATACTCCCTAAAATAGTTGATAGTTTTTTTGAGTTGATGGTTGATAGTTGGAAATGGCTGAATTACAGAGAGTTGGGAGGGCGTTAGCGACCGCGAAAGGTCATAAAGTGGGCAACAAAGCCAAAAAAAACGGGTAAATCTTTTCGGCAAAGTGCTCCCCCCAGTGCAAACGACGAACCTTTTTTAGTCTGATGGATTTCGACTTGGCCTGATTATTGAACCTTCGCCCTTTCACTTGTTAGCCTTGGGCATCATCTCCTAAACGCAAAGGCGCAAAGAGCAAACATAAAAAGATTAAACGCTAAAGCGAATTCACGGGCAGTCACCCGGGCCTCAAATCCCCGTCTGACAAAGCAGTACTAGGACGGACCAGCCAGCCTGATTACTTCTTGTCCGTCCAGACAAGCTTGAATGTAAGCCCAGTTAATCCAGATTGTTCGACAATAGTCTTGAATTCCCCGTCATCGGCATCACCACTGAACTCAACACAATACATCCCCGTTCCGCGGTCCTCAGCGATCTTAAAAATGGTCTCCTCTCCAAAACGTGAAGAAATAAAGGCAGGTTTCTGTAGTGCACGATCATCAGGGCGGGGGCCGAGCTTCTCCCATCGACTCCTTTTCAAATCCAGCACATTAATGGTATTGGTGATGTTGTAAATCCAAAACTTTCCTTTTCCCCCCTCTACCCGGATAGGTAGAAACTCGCCCGACATCTCCATAGGCCCGCCAGCAATCTCTCGAGCCTTTTCGTCGCAAACAAATGCCGAAGCGCACAAATGGACAAAATTCGATTTGGGCGCCAAAGGCTGCTCATAATAAAACTTTTGTGTTTTCCACTTCCCAAAAGGTACACCGTTAAACGCTTCACCATCGGGCATGATCCGGTCCCAAACTTCATCCTCCGCCACTAACCACGCGTATTCTTTGAACCTGCGGTCTCCAGGCTTTGCCAGAGAATCGATCTCATAAACTTTCATTGTATGTCACCTCTATATGCTAGTGGAGTGTCTTGCAAAACACTCCCGAGAGACGTTCCAAAAACTGTTACTTTCCATCTTGCCTGCCACATTGCTCGAAAAGATTGAGCTCAAGGTCACTACCCGCAACAGACAACTTTTCCCCGACCGCCCGGAAGTTCTCCGGTAGGGCATCGAGCCTGACTCGAAATGTTTTCGTGGTGACTGGTTGCTCGTCTACTGTGAGCACCTTTATGTCTGCAAGATTCTCCTCCTTAAGCAATTTTAGCACTTCATATCGCTCCTTAACGGCCGTTCGTTGCTGCGGCTGAGTTAGCGCCGAGATCATCATCCGTGAGCAAGGCGGAAGCTTTGGGATCTCGGTAAAGGCGCAACGGTCGCAGTAGTTAATTATGGTCTGATGATGGGGATCGTCTGAGGCGGCATTTATGTCTGCGAACACGTTGGCTTGAGCCCCGCATTTCGAGCAATTCCTTGCAGTAGAAAGGGTCACTCTCGTGACGACCATGTTCGTAAAGGAGAAGCCAGATTTGTTTGTATCTCCGTCGCCGGCGCTAGCAGGGCCATTGGTCATTAAACAAATGAAAAAACAAGCTAAGCAGATTGGCAAGCCCATTACTGACAGCTTCATATGCTTAAGGATTACCCGATTGACCTCGAAGGCAAGACCTTTTCTTAAGAATGAATGTGGTGATTGGGGCGGAGGCTTTTTGCCTGGCTGTAACCAATGTTTAGCGCTGCAGACCTTGGAAATTCATTTGAATTATTGAATGGCATTGGGCCTAAACCGGTGCCAGTTCCTCCACCTTGGGACGATAGCTCTCACTGACTCCGATCCACTTCCGAAGGAACACAAAGGAAAACACCATCAATCCAATCGCCACCCAATAGAATGCGTCTTGCGGTAAATGTAATCGGGTCACCGCGTAAACGAACACCATCAGACCCCAGAGGCTGACGAAGAACAAACCAGCCAGCATCTTGGGACCAAAGCGAACGCAGAGCACGACGCACGCGCACGCCAGACTAACCACCAACAAAAGGGTCGATCCGGAAACAGCATTGAGAACCAGACCCGACTCCAGTCCGGCTAGCCGGCCCAGCACCATTACGCCGATGAAAACGGCGGCATTTCCTATCGGCAGTAGAAAAAGTGCGGCAGCCAGTCTGTTGGATGAGACTGGAAGGGTTCGCAGCATACGCAAGCTCAGGAGGTAGCGGAGCGACGCTATCATGGAGATAAAAAAGCAAAGGAAATACAGAAAGACCATGTTCCCACGCAACGGCGAAAACACCCCTTGGAATAGCAGGCCAATGGCCGCCATCCCAATAGCGGTCGGGAATGTGTCACCGAAAAGTGAAAACAATCCGCTGCGACCGAAGCCGCCCGTCGCTTTGAAGTGCAAACTCGGAGTACTGTTCTTTTCTCCGGACACCCTCGGCCGGGCGCGTCGCAAGATCATCTCCGTGGCATGTCTATAACCGAGCCAGGTCAGGACCAGGCCAAACGTTACCTGGCCAGCAACCATGATGGGTTCAAAGTGAAAGGCCTTAAACAACTGTGGCAACATTAAACCGCTCGTCATGCTCACCATCCAAAACAATGCCACTCCGCCTGCTTTGATCTGGGACACCAACGCGTTTGCCCATCGATCGGGCTTGGGCTGAACTCCTGGTAAAAGCGCGCTCGCAAAAAAGCTGACCCCTGCGAGCAGGAAGGCGGTCAGAAAGGTCGTGGGGATGCTCGCCCAATCGGGTGCCCCAGCGATGGACGCAACAACGGTCGCCAACAGTTGGATCAAGGTCAGCAGAAACGTCGGCACACACACACCAAGCAGCCAATAGCTCGTGCCTGACCTTCGCACGGAAACGGGAAGGGTCACCGTTAATCGGGAGGTGCCAGAGATGAGATCCATCGTAACAAGAAAACCTCCCAGCCACGGGGCCGCAATGTATGGCGTCCAAATTTCGCGGAAGCCTGGTGCAAGCGCTGCCGCCAGATCCACACCTGTCACTACAAGAATGGCAATTAAATAGCCCAGCCTCCACCGCCGGAGAAATCCAAAAATAATTTGTTTCATACAATTCGCTTCGTAGCGAGTGCTATAAAGAGATCCTCGAGCGTCACTGGAGTGCAGGAAATTTGACGCGCCCCTTTGGCCGCAATGGTGTCCAGGCTATGTTCCCGGGTATCCACCAGCGCCTGCCACCGATCCTCCTCGTGCTTCTGCACGAAGAAACCCGCCGATGGAAAAAATGTGTCCGCTTTTTCGGTGATGAAATCGATCATCTGAAAGCGTTCCACCACTTCCCACGTCGGCCCTTCCAGCAGGAGTCTGCCATCCTGGATCATCCCAATGTGATCTGCGAAGCGTTCCAGGTCCGCCAGGTTATGAGAAGAAATCAGCACCGTGCGGTCTTCGTTTTGCACAGCCGACAGCAACTCGGAAAAAATCTGCTTTTTCGAAACCGCATCCAAACCCACCGTCGGTTCATCGAGGATAAGCAGCTTCGGCCGCCAGGCCAACGCCGCAATCAGACCGAGTTTGACGCGCGAACCGAAGGAGAGTGCACGGATCTTTTCGTCTGGGCTGACCTGCAATGTATTCAAAAGATGCTGACAGTAGGCATCGTCCCAGGATGGATAAAAACCGCGCACGAACTGAAGCAATCGCCCCACCTTTCCCCACGCGTGGAATTGCACCTCCGGGCTGAAGTAAGCCACTTGTTGCTTCATGGCCACCTCATCGAGGCGGTGATCCAGTTCCAGCACCTTGATTGAGCCGGCATCTTCACGTCCCATTCCCAGAATCAGATCAATCGTGGTTGTTTTCCCCGCTCCATTAGGCCCAATCAAACCATAGACGGCACCCCGTGGCACATTCAGATCCAGGGGTCCAAGGTGAAACTTGCCGAGTGATTTCTCCAAGGCTCGAATTTGAATCGCTGGTGTGTTCATGAATTTTTCTTGCCCAATAGATTCCGGAACATTTCCTGAATCTCTTTGTTTGATAGGCCCGCTTCGGTCGCTTCCCGGATGCCTTCCTTTAACAGTTCCTCAGCCTGCTCCGCTTTGGCCTTCCGGCTCCGGTCATCCCCATGCTCGGCGACAAATGTTCCCAAACCTTGCCGCCGATAAATAATTCCTTCCCGTTCCAACTCCTCATACGCCCGCTTTACCGTGATGACGCTTACCATCAGTTCCTCCGCAAACTGCCGGAACGAAGGAAGCGCTGCCCCAGCCTTCAATCGCCCTTCACTCACCTCTCGCTTCAACCCGTCAACAATTTGTTGATACAAGGGGCCCGAGGCCGGCGAAATGGGCGGAAGCATCCACGATAAAATCTTATCGGCCATGGGTATACTGTATATGTTCTATATGCACAGTCAAGCGCTTTTTGTTTTGCTCCTCCATGATCGTCCAAACAGGCCGGATTGTTGGTAGGAGGGACAGGAGCTGGTTAGTTGGTCTGAGCCGCTCCGCGGCAGCCTTGCGGTGTTCGATTTGGTCCAGCAGGGTGAGAGCGGTAGGGGGCAGCCCCGCACAAAAATTGTTCAGACTTGACGGTGTCGAGCCAGGAATATCAAGGTCGCCTCCATGGCAAGGAAAGCGGGAGGATGATCGCGGGCTCGCCTCGCTTTGCTCGAAAGTGAAGAGGAGGTTTTTGTTTCTGTAACCCAGGGCTGCGCGCCGATGGCGCTTACCTTGGGCCAGGGAATTTCGCCCCGTTGGGGCTTTGACAAGGGGTTTTGGCGGGATTAGGGTCGACTTTGATGAAAGGAAAAAGACTGCGCTTTGCCGGTGTTAGGCTGATGTGCCTCTGGGCGAATTCTGGTTAGGCTGCTCCATAGGCTATGACATTTACCGTCGAGTTTGTGTATGAGAGCGACGCGGGGGCTTTCGTCTTTGCGCGCCGGCAAGTCCGTGGCGACTTCACACTTTCGGAGTCTTCGCGGTTGGGTAATGCGGCCATTCGTCCAGCAGTCACCCAGCCTCGCAAGATTCTTGCCGATGGCACGCCGGATTTGGACGTCTTTGGGTTCGTGCTTGTTGACCGCCGCGACGTGGGGAGCTTTTACGTCGGACAGATTTTGGACTTACAATCATGACGACGCCCTTTAACCATGCGCTGGACTCCAGAAGAGGCTAAGAAATGCTTCACATCGGGAAAGCGCGAATTTGGCAGGGACAGGACGAAGCGAGCGGTAATTCCGCACGGGCACCGGTTGCACACGGAATGACACCCACGACCTGTGACTTGAAACAGACCACTGGGTGGCATTACGCGCGTCCGCTGGCGTGGCCAATTGTTCACGTGCGATTCGACGCGATGGACAGATACGAAAGTCATGAGTATGACTATTGAGTTTGAGATGTGCGGCTTACCTTGTGCGGGTTTCGAAAAGGCCTGTGGAGTTCGGTTGCTGAATATTTTGAAGGTCTCGATTGTGAAGCCCTCTTTTCGCCAGCACCTCTGGTTCCAAGAGGTCTTTTATTGTGGCGGAGCGCTCTGGAGGTGCTTATATGCACAATGAGCGCCCCATTCGCCCCGAGCCGGATGAAATACCAAAGATTAAGAGCGCAATGCGGGTCGCGCGAATCATGAAGTGGGGTACCCGGCCGGTTTCTGGTCTTATGGGCATAGTTGTATTGCTCATTGCAGTTAATCATCCATGGTATATTGCAGCCGCATGGTATGTCGGTATCTTGAGCCCGCTGATTCTTTTCGGCCGTTTGTTCGGGCGCTGCCCTCGCTGTGGCAAAACCTGGGGGTCACAAGGTCCCTTCAGGCTGTTTTACGAATCAGAAGACGAGACGGAATCAATGGTTTGCGGGCGATGTCGTCTTGATATCGGGCTAGGCCTTAGAGGCCCATAAGGCATTAGGTCCAAACGGCGAGTCGTGTGAGTTGAAGAGTCTGGGAGCATCTCATTGGCGGGGTCACCGTCAGAAACAGAATGCTTGGCCTTGACGGAGAAGGAACCGAATTGAATCCTTTGCGGATGCCACGCAAGCCGAGACTGGGATTTTCCGGGGCTGTTTACCACGGTATGAGAGGCCGAGATCAGCGCGAGGATATTTTTCTACGGGTTGACCGGCCGACGCCTCACGGACAACCTAGGGTTTGACCCCCGCTATGCGGCGTGAGGCACGTCGAGCTTATGTGATTATGAACAAGCAACCAAGCAGGTGGGTATTTATTGCTCATATAGCTGTGACTGTGCTGCTTTTGAGTTCTTGTGGCCGAGCTCCTAGTTACCTGAGCTTTATAGCAAAAGATCCGAAGTATTATCAAAAGTTGACCGAGGCTTGCGATGAAGTCTTAAAAAAGTACCCAGCTGGGTTCAAGGCCCGTAACCGTCTGCCTGCCAATATTTCGCTGCCTTCGGCACTGCAAGATTTGCATCCAACCGCCTTTAGCGTAAGCACTAACAGGGTGTTTTTTGGTGTAGGCATTGGCCGAGGTGCTTACGGTGTTTCCTGGCAGCCGCTGAATAGTGGCCGCTATGAGGTATGGGAACTTAGAACACACGCCGAGGGTATCGAGAAAATAGTATATACACGAGTACGTGTGAACGGACAGAAGGGCTTTACGTCGCCGAATCAAAATCAGTAGGTGTTACGCATTTTTTTCCATCGTACTTTTGGGCGAAGTCCCGCCTCAGTAGTTTGGAAACAATGGCTGGGCAAACAGCCTGAAAAAAGAAAGAAGCGTTAACCCATAGATGGTTCGTTTTTCCTTGCCGGAACGAAGGAACCTGAAGTACTCAATCCTTCATGCCACGGAAATTGCGATTTGAATATCCGGATGCCATCTGCCGCGCTTCTAGGCCGATTCGCCAGCGGATCAGGAAATGTTGCGGCAAAGAAGGCCCGGAAATTGTTTAACGAATGCCGCTTCCAGAAATGTCCAATATGATCGAAGTGCGTCAACACATTTGGTTTTGTGCATGCCTTTTATTCAGGGCGGAGCACAGTGACATGGGTCCAAACCTTTGGGAGGAACAGCTCATTCTCATTACTGCAAACGACGAAGAGATCGCCCGTCGGAAAGCCGCCGAAATTGGTAATGCCAGAAATCAGGAGTACGTCGCTGCCAATGGTGTGGTCGTTAAATGGGTCTTCGACCGGATAGAGAGAGTTCACATCATTGAGGCCATGGAGCTTACCGAAGGTACAGAGGTCTTTTCTCGTTTCTTGCGGGAATCAGAGGTGAAGAGCCTGCTCACCCCTTTTGAGAATCGGAATCTCTGAGGCCTGGTGTAGTGTTCAACAGGTTTTTGAATGTTGGCGGAGTCACCGTAGAAACCACCTTCTTGATCTTGACTCGGAAGAAACGGGGTTGAATCCTTTGCGGATGCCACGCAAGCTGAGACTGGAGTGTCCGAGGCTCATTTATCAGGTTTTGAGCCGAAGAGACCAGCGCGGGGACATTTTTTACGGTGACCACGCCATCTTCGTGCGCTAAACTTATGTATTTTGGCTGTAAGAGTGTTTTTCTGCACAAGAAACGATCAACAGGAAAGTTGAAGTTCTATGAGGAACGAGTTGTAATTGTTCAGGCTACGGAGCCAGATGCGGCTCGGAAAAAAGCCATTCGCGTTTCGACTGAGTATGCGAGAGACGGAATTGTTTTTTGCGATTTGATTTCGGTATTTCCTATCCTTGAAGAACGTCTTGAGGATGGTGTGGAAGTATTTGCGTCCTTCCGGTGGAGCAAGTTGGAGAAACGGGAATTTGCGGACCGCTTTTATTTCTCGAAATCGTGTTTAACGGCGGGGGTTGAGTAAATGCTATGAACTTGCTCTTCAATCCTACCATTTGGACGTCCTGGAAGCCCATCTGGGTACTACCTTTGCTCACCTATTCCGATCCGGTGTTTTTAAAACCGACCCAGTGCAAAACGCGACTATAGCTGGCGATGTACCTAGTAACCTCGATGCGAGGCCCGACTATGGGGAACTTCCGGCACTATCCACCAAATGACGCCTAACTCCTATCAAGCCCGCGCGGTGAAGAGCATCGATCATCGAAACCAAGGACCGACTCTTTCACGGTGCTAAAACTCTATCCGGGGCAGCTGCATCAACAAGCATGAAATTAAATTATGTGTTAATTGGTTTCCTAACCGTAGCGGCGTTGCTGGTCGTTGGACTACTAATAAAGCGTGACAAGTTTAAAATCCAGGTGCGATTGGAGGGCGTCCAAGCGGTCCACAACCCTTTAGAGGTGGCTTTGGATGAAAAAGCATCCGCGCCCGAGTTTGAAAAATTAGTCAGAAAGTTTCCTCAATGGATTAATCACATCGACGATAACCAGGGAGCCATTAACGTGCCGGTCTTGGTGACATGCGCTGTTTTGGAGCTCACAAACCACATTCGGATCCTGATTACAAATGGTGCAGACGTCGAAGGTGCAGTAAAGTCAGCAACACCTTACAAATGGGTTGATGAAATTGCTCGGATACGCGCCGTCGACCGTGAAGTGCAAGCATCAAAAAGTAAAACCCCTTAGGATTCTGCAGGAATTCTTAAGAGCGTGTACGGAGCCCGCGCCGTGAAGCGCATCGATAATCAAAACCAAGGGCCGGCCCTTTCATGTCAGTGGACATTTCAGCCTTGGACTACTCTTTTTCGATGGATGGCTAACCGGCGTTGTTTCGGCGTTGAAATCCCGTCAGAGTCGCGCTGAATGTCCTGATTGGCTATGGATGAGATCACAAAAGGCGTGAGGGTACTCACTGAAAAGGAGATGCAACGGATTGAGCAGCTTGCCAGGACTACAAAGCTTGCTGACATGTTGACGATTTTTGAATCTTTGCCATCAAAATTTATCGTCCCGCGCAAATTATTATTAGGAAGCAATAGCGACGTTTTGACTTACCTTATGGGGTTTACCACTCGCCATCGCGCTATCGAGCCAATTAGAAACTTGGACGAACCTTATGACTCTTCTGCTGGATTTGAAAGAACCCTTCTTTCGAAGGAACGAGAAAGGAAGCTTGGCGTTCAACGAACGATTAACGAGGAGTTAAAAAAGGGATTTGCAAAAGTCTGCATGGCCGAAAGCATGGGGAACTGCTCTGGAAAAATTGTTCGTGCGCATTCCCTACAAAAAGCCGCCTTCAAACCGAGTTCAAAAAAGGGGCATGTCTACATGTTTGACGCCTTCGGAACAAATGGTAATGACCCAAAGCCGCAGTTAGTAGGGGTTAACGAGGCCACAGCCTTCCCAGGATTTTGCGATTATCATGACTGCCGACTGTTCGCACCAATTGAGACCGAGCCTTTTACGTACGAACCTAGACAGGTGTTTCTGCACCATTACCGTGCGCTTTGTCAGGCTTTATACGTTCGCCTTTACAAGCATTCCTTTGAAACACGAATCATGGTCAAGCACGTTAAAGATGTAGGGGAGCCTGCGGTGCGGGAATGGAAGGAACGACTCATTCTGAATCAAGTTTGTGTCAACGAATTGGAAGCGCACAAAACTTTTTGTGAACAACAGATTACAGCGGAGAAATGGGGAGCAATTGAAGGTGTAGCGTGGACAGGGGCTTCTCATCCCGACATTTTCGCGGGTGACTATTTTGGGCCTGCTAAAGACCTAGTCGGTAATATTCTTCAACACACAAAAACATGTAGCCACATCGATTGGCTTTCCCTCACCATCACAGCGAGCAGTGATAGGACACTAATCATTTTAGCAGCCGAAAGAGGCAACAAATTGCTCAAAAAATTCGCTCGGTCTTTCGATTCGTTAAATAGAAACCTTCGGACAATGGCGTTCGTAAACCTGGTTGTGTGCCAGCTTGAAAACTTCATCATGGTTCCCAGTTGGTGGGACTCATTATCGGCTGAACATAGCCAAATAATTTGCAATGCTTTCAGGGCAAGGTACCATCCTCGAAAGCTGCCCCAAGTCTGTGATTGGAAGCTGTCTGGAATAAAAATGATATGAAAGTTGTTATCAGGTGGTCGAGTGAATTGAGGAGGCAGGTTAAAGAACAACCCTGATAAGCTGGTTCGGTTCTCGGGTGCCCGTTGCAGGTGCCTGCTCATCGAGCCATCGTTCTTGCCCTTTCAGATGCGTTCAGACCATAAAGGAACAGTCATGCCGGTTTTCCATCATCATGTTTCCAGGTCCTGGTCTTCAAAGCTTTTTTTAGGCCTCGGGCTCTGCGTGCTGCTGCTGCAAGGACTCCACGCTGCCGAGACCAATGCGTGGGACACTGCCTGGCAGCAGCCTGCGATGTCCCCGGACGAGGCACGGGGGTTCATGAAGCGGCTGGCCCAATACGTGTTCGATCATCACCTGAAAAAAGCCGCGGGGTCCGCCCAACGTGGGATGCTTTACGAATATTTCGACGTGCAACGCGCGGGGCAGTTCGATCAATGGGTCCAGGGCGAAGCCCTGGATACGATGCATGACGGCGCGTGGTTCGCCGCCGCGTTGGTCAACGCGTACCGAGCTACCGGCGATAAATTCTACAAGGAGTTCCTGACCCAGTGGATCCTCCCGTTTTATTGCAAGATGCTGAACCACTCCGACACCCTGTTCAGCGCGAAACGGAATGATGCCCGCGCCGGCGCCCGGCCTTTTGACCGCGAGCACCAACTCCAGGAGGGAGGAAAGGGGTTTGTCCCTTATTTCTGGGACGATGGCGCCTCGGTGAGCCTGGAACGGCGGCAGGACCGGAATGTTCTCGGACCTTATCCTTGCACGGACGAAATGGCAGGCCTGCCCAATACCAATCACGTGTTAAAAGGGTATTCGCATGGCTCCTCGAATCATCTGGCGCAGGATTTGGGTGTAATGCTTGAACTCGCCTGGATGCTCCTGAACGACTCGAAAGAGGAAGCAGATCGCAAACTGGCCGGCGAGGTCGCACTGGCTGCCCGGAATCTGCACGAATGCAGAATGCGTCACCACGGGCATATTCCCATGTCCGATGCACCCGCGGCCCTGGCGAATCACGATGCCAGCCTGTTGAAAGCTTTGCCGAGTTATGATCTCCCCAAGTTCTACCTGCCCGACAATCATTACTTCCGCGCGCTCTATCGGTTTGCGCCCGGAAAGCCTCAACCGTTTGCGGGCTTCGCGGACGACCAGGAGTTCCTGTATTATGCCGCGTTGGTAAAACATGATCGCAAGCTCCCTCGGCCATTGGCCTTCAAACTGGTCTACGACGCCTACACCGAGCCGATGCTTTACCGATATTACTGCGACGATTCCCCTGCCCCTCCGGGATTGAATCGCTTCGATCTGCATCCTTACTCGGCAAGGGATGGGAAGCTCGAGGATTATCGGTCGGATCGGAAAGGCCCCAACAAAAAGCCGCGGCCTGCAGGTTCACGGATGGGTCCCCAAAACATGGTGGTGTGCGGCTGGGCGCTTCAGGCCCTGGAGGAGTATGGAGATCTTTGGGAGGAGCGGCACGGAGCGGGAGCGGAGCAGGATCAGCCGGTGTTCCTCGAACAATTTCCACCAGGCATTTCGAACCAGGAACGGGAAGCGCCATTCGCTGAGTTCAAATTGGGAACCGCGACGCTGGGATTTTCGAGCACCTTGCGAGGATTAAAAGTGCGCGGCGAGTCGCCGGAAAAGCCGCTGCTCCTCAAAATCTACAGCCGGCCGAATGCAGAAGGTGCGTTTGCCGCCCTGGCAGTTGGCGAAGCCATTACCTGCACCAATCATGACGGCCAAAAATTGCTCTTCGAGGATCCGGAAATCCGTCCTTCTGCTGATGGGCTTAAATTCTCTCTGTTCATTCCCTACACCGTAGTCAAAGCGCAGGGGCAATGGATGAACGGTGTTCCGCACGCGCGCTACTCGGTGCAAAAGGGCGACCACATCCAGAACCTCTACATGACGCAAGAGGAGGAACAGGTAAAAAGCTGGCTCTGGTATGAACTGGCCGGCGGGCTGCGAACCTGGGAAGCGATCTTCCGCCAGAAAGGCTACATCCCGACCGGCCTCGGGGAACCCAGATGGGAGCGCTTCTCGGACACGGGAGGATACGCGCACCTGATTTCCGCGGCAGCCCAATACATCCTGTGCCTGGAGAAGAAAAAAGATTGGGAGCGAGTTTCAACCACAACAAAATAGCCCGCAGAGCAACTAGCGGTGCTAAAAGATAAGGATGCCCGATTCTGCGTCTGCTGCAAAAGCTTGTAACTTGACGTTCGAAGATCGAAGCAGTTCAACAATAGTCCTAGTGCTGCAGCTTCCGACGCGGAGGTATAGGAATTTTGGCGGAGGACCGAATCTCACTGTCTTCGGTGTGAAGCAGGCCGTGGTCCTTAACGTGGGCAGACCCAGGAAAGAGGTCATTAATTGAAGGAACAATCCTGTCTGATAAATTTTCGTCCAGGAGAAGCTTCACGCGGGCGCAACAAACAAGCGTCGTTCTCGATCCGCTGCGAAAGAAAGGCAGGCACGAATATCGTCACGTGTTAATTCCGAAAAGTCATGCAGGATTTCCTCCTCACTCATTCCGGAAGCAAGGTATTCCAAAATATCTTGAACGGTGATGCGCATCCCCCGTATGCAGGGTTTGCCACTGCGCTTTCCAGGTTCAATGGTGATTATTTTTGTGTAATCCATCCTGACTTCCGAAGGTAACGTAGCACGGATATTCCGAAAACCTCAAGAAAAATGAAGCCGTGACCTCCCCCAATGAGCGCATCTGACTTTTATGTAGGAGCAGCGAGCGAAAGAAAAAATCGAGCAAACGGACCCCTCATCCTGGCCTGGTTGACTCACTCGCGCCCGCTCGCTCGGCCCGCAAGGGGCCTTTGTCTCCGGCAAATTCCTTGTGCCGCTTCCCAAGGTCCAGAAGTCCCCGGCCCTCCACTGCAGTTGAGGTAGGGAAAAGACATTAATTTAAGCCACGCCATGCACGTTTTAGCGATATGGAAATGTCGAACACTACGGATTTGCGCAGCTAAGCACCACCTCTCCCCGTACCCTCCCTGAGGCTGCGTCGAGATGGCGGACACAGGTTAAGAGAGACAAGGAAAATGCTGTACAAGTATTTGATATGGAAGTTTTTCATGCCGGCACGTTTCATGTTTCACGTTCCAAGTCTCTGGAGCCGCTTTTGTGAAGTTGAAGCCGTTACCTTTACGATGTTCCAGGTTGCGAGATTACTCATACTCTGTGAGCATTACTTAACCGGCTTCTTTTCAAAATCGACTCCGCTACCCTCTCCCAGAATGCCGTGTTCGTAGGAGATAGGTCGACCGTCCACGCCGAAGGAAACGGACCAATATGGCTTTCCGATTGTGGGTCCGTAGTGAACTTTTACGAACTCCTTGCTATTGCCAGGATCCACCCATACGGCGGGAGCAGGGGGCTCCTTGGGAAAATTGGTGTTGGACCTTAATATCGAGATGGCTGTTGCCTCGACGGTCCCCAAGTAGAACCAGTTTTCGCCCTTCACATGCACGGACGGTAATATCAGGGCCGAACGGCTGGGTCGTGGTGGCGCCGAGTCAGCCCCAGTAAAGAATACGACAACAAGAAGCAGATACCCGTAGGTAATAAAAGTTTTCATAGTCATGGAACCGTCGATGGCTTTCCGCATGCACGAAGCCTCACCTGCATACTATCATACTGTCGGCCAACATCTCCTTGATTCTGCGGGCCACGTGTGAAGCTCCGAACGTATCATCATCGTTGGGGTCGGGTCGTGGAAAAATGTCGTCGCTTTGGTCCGTGCGTCTCATAACAGCGCTAATAGCCCGGGAAATTCCAGTCTCGGCTGACGTGGCGTCCGCAAAGGATTGAATCCGGTGCTTGCCAAGTCAAGGTTAGGAATCTGGTGCTACGGGCTCGCCCCGCCGACATTGTTCGCGTCTCAAGTCTCGGGCTGGAAGGACAAGTTTTAACCGCCGATGAACGCAAATGGACGCGAAGTGCATCAGGGGGTGCTGAATAGGGAGCGATGGAAACGTCAGTTCTCTTTGCCCCATCAACATTGGGATTAGGGGGTCCAAAAAGCTTGGCTTTTCAATTTCCACTTTCCGTTACCATCGCGTTCAAAGGTAAAGCGGCACCTGGATGTAAATACGTAAGGCGCTCATGACCATCTTCAGTTTGCTTTCCGATCTGAGTGATATTGGTATCACAAAGTTTGTTTGTCCTGACCATCGCCGCAGCCATTTCAAATTCACTTTGAGTAAGACCGACGCTGAATTCTGAAGTCGGGAAAGATGATTTTCCACCGTTGCTTGAAAAACAGCCGGTTACAAGGCTAGTCAACAGCCAAGCGGTCCCACACGAAGGATAACCTGCCCATTTCAAAGGTCGCGCAGATTGGGAATCGAGTTTGCTCATAAATGCTTAGGCTGATCATTTATCTGACCAAAAAGTCGTTGAGATTGCGCTTCTTGTAGTGTCCGGTGAAGAAACGATATTCCCTAGCAGCATCATAACGTGCTCCTTGATAACCTCGAAAGCCACTCAGCAACGTCGGATTCCCGTTGCGCCATGATAGCGGCCATGCACGGTTAACTGTCATATCTGAATTGGTTTGCGTACCCGCCGAGAACCACGCTCCAATGAGTTCTTGTCCCGGACTTCCATCGGGTTCGCTTTCCGGCACCTCAAAGGCCACCCTGAGCAGGAGAAAAAGTTTTGAATCCTGACTGTTCGCGGGTGGCACCGCCCAAAACCCCTGAAATTCCTTGATCGAATGTTCAACTGATGCCGGACTGCTGGTTTGTAAGGTCTTTGCGGCAGAAACAAGTGCGATCCAGTCGTGCTTTGAATACCGGGCAGGCTCATCACGCCACGGAGTAACCGACTGGAGAGCCATGGCTAATTCTTTGGCAGTAAGCTGGTGTGAGATATGTGAGGGCGTGCAAACAATACAGGAAAAGAGACCCGTCACGACGGCCGCGAAACCAAATGTTTTCGCGAAATACAGCTTTTTCATGGCTTGTGGACTATTGGCCTACGGGTAAACGTGATGATCACATGCCCAGCAGTAAATAGGCCCCAGGAAATTCCAGTGTTGGCTTACGTGGCATCCGTAAAGGATTCAATCCGTGTCCCTCCCAAGTCAAGATTAAGAGGTCAGTTTCCTGCCCCAAGGGGGCGCATCTCATTTTTTTGGAAGCGCAGCAAGCGAAAGGAAAAAAGCGAGAAATGGGACCCCTCTTTCCAGCACATTGGGATCCTAAGCTTAGAATTCCACGTGGACAAGTTGTCG
>JADMIO010796475.1_pt1 | contig 95595 bp, 85 predicted proteins | sample 8958161 | NCBI WGS metagenome assembly JADMIO01 (sample SAMN16585339, study PRJNA669376) | soil metagenome | isolation source: Crop rotation soil | place: USA: Cullars Rotation, Alabama | collected 2011
CCGCGACTTCAAGTCACGTGAATTCCAAGCTTCGGATCCCACTGTGCTGGAAAGACCAGACTCTTTCGTTTGCGAATGACAATTGCCACTGCATCGAAGCGCTCGTCGCATGATCGAAAGCTAGCGTGGACGCAATCTCAATTGTGAGATGCAATCGCTCTCGTCCGATAGGAGGAGTGCCATGAAGTATAGGTATCGCATCCCCTCGACACGAGCCGTCTTCTCCGCACCGAATGCAGGTATCGCGGTGCTGATGGGGGCGACTTACGTGTGCGTTTAGTCAGTGATGTCGGCTCGGCCGATGAACTGACCACGGTTCGCCACGTGAAGCCGCCTGAAGGAACAACTTTCAGTATAGGCGCTAAAGCAGCATTGACGTATTTCTCGAGCGAAAACGGGAAGTGCATCGCAGTTGTCGTAATCTCAACACTTCCAACCTGGGACGATAAAATCGCGACGTTCGAGACGACAAAATACGAGGCAGAGATTCCAGGCGGCAAGACGAGTCACGTGGCGCTTGGAAGTGGGAATTCGATTGAGCTGACCTGTCAGACAGGGGCTAAGCTCGTGGATGTCAGTTTGGCGTCTGGCACGCCGAAGTGATTGCTTCGCTGGAGCATCGAGCAGGAGGCCCCGCCATACTCTGACAGAGATGAAATCCGAGAAGCCGTCGCGATCGATCCGGTGAACGAAATCGATCACCTAATTCTAAACGCGGCCTGTAAGACGTTTACGCACATTGTGAGAAATGCCACTGCGCTCTCTCTGTCGATATCCCATGGTCTGTCCATCGCAACCGAGATCAGGATCAACGGAGAACAGGCGTGACCCTCAGCAAGATCATTGCCATTGCAGCATTCGCCGTCGTTACGACGTCGGCCCATGCAACATCGATTACGGTCAACCCTATGCAGGCTAGCTGTTTTCAGTTTGGATCCGAGCACGCTCTGAGCTACTTCACCGGGTGGATCGATGTAATTTTGACTGCGGCGATCTTTATCCTAGGGCTGATAGTCGGAATGTCCGTCGGCTGGCTGCATAGGGGCGACTCACGCGAAGCTTATCTTTATCGACAACGAGCAGTCAGGTGCATGTAACCTGAGCCGGACGCCGGTCATCGTTTAGCTGCTACTCGCGCGCCAGCCGCGTGGCGTGCAGCAGCGGCTGCTGAATGATGGGGAGCGGGAGCGCGGGCCAATACGGTAATCGCGCCGCTCTTGAGCATCGATTTTACTCTCTCGCCCGAGGTTGCGAGCCTCTTAAATAAGAATGAACTTTACGGCGCAACTCTGCCAGACCTCTGGTTCGCGGAGTGATTTGCGGTTCCGCTGCTCATGGGCGGTCGGCCTCATCGAAAAGGTGTCGCCGGCCTGCGTCGCACTCAATCTCGCTGCGCTATATCGGTTTGCGGGAATCGACGCATGAGCAGTACACGCGAGCGCATTCACGCACTTCGAGCCGAGGCCGAAGAGCTTGGAATCGAGGAGAGCGCCTACATTGCGCTCGCCCACCGAGAAGATCTTCTGACCTATTTCCCAAAGCTTCGACGAGTCTTTGAGAATGAATTGGTCTGGGTCGCGCTTTCGTCTTGCCCGCCCGAGAACTCGCGAAAACTGAATTTTTAAAGGGCAGGCGAAGCCCGAAGGCATACCCAAAACCCGCGGCCGCGCTGATTCGTGCCACTCATCGTCCGGCTCGACGAGCGTCGATTTGATGAGAAGGGTCGACCGATTCCAGTACGGTACGTGTTTGCTCAGCTCGCGGCCGAGGCACAGGATGACATCGGCAATGTCGTACCGTTCAGACGCGCGCGGCGATCCTATCGCCATGGCGGGGGGTGCGGGGCGGGATGCAGAATCTATTAGTGTGCAGAAAGTGCACCTCATGCACAGCGCTGGACTGATCTGGCAAACCGTTTTGTTCCTTAGCGCGCGCATGCGGTCGTCGTGCGCAGGAGCACCGCGTGCGGTCGCCGGTTTTGCGACATCCCGTGAAATCGAAGGCGAGGAGATCGTGAAACGGCTCAATCCTGATGCCGAGTTCAATAACCTGCCGCCGAAGCGGAAAGGCATGCATTGGCGAACGTACGACCGCCTAACCGAGCGCTATGAGGCCTACGACACTTTGTGGAGCTTGGAGGCGATGCGTCGCTTTGGGATGAATTTTCGATAGAGTGATTAACTCAAGCCCTGAACGCGGGGACGGACCCATTCCGACCGTTGGCACGTTTAACAGGAGGGTGGCAGAGGGGTTGCAGGGTACGCTTGATGGCGCAGTCTCTCGCCCAATATTTCAATAGGCAATATTGGGAAATTGGGCACCCATGCCTTTCCCTCAAATCCTCTCTGCGCGACCCGGTGCATGACTTGCGATAAAAATCAATCGCGCCGTACCCCCAATCGCCCCCCGCGTTACAGGAACAGGTTACAGGCCGGCAGGCGCCAAACGACAACGCTACATTCACACAGCCCGCTTCGGCGAGTGCGATCGACGACCGCTTCTGGCCCTTAGCGGACTTTAGACGAAGCGCGAGCAAACTCGCCTGTTCGCTGCGTCTTCTACGTGCGACACGTGCCCCATTCTTTGCATGCGGCCTGTAGTCCTTACGCTGAACGGGAGAAGCGCTTAGGTTCATCGAAAGATCGGCCGTCTGCAGCCTGCATTGGCCACGACGCTCACGGACGAGAGCGCCATGGCGGCAGCTGCGATATTCATCGCGGCTCTACTGCGTCAGCCAAACCCTTTTGACCACATGCGTGGTAGGCATGATGTCCGTGAAAGACGTTGCTGACGATCCCGCAACGAGATTGAACTTGCCATTTCCCTTAAAATTGAAGTCTTTCGCGATCATGGCAAAGTATGTGCTGCTGTTGTTGCCGTTGACATCGCCATTACCGCTGACGAGAACGGTCTGTGTAGGCATGTAGAGAACACCTTCTAAGGTCATGGATCCACCGCCCTGAATATTCGAAGCGTTGCCCTCCCACGCCGTTGCATCGGCGAGAAACAGAAAACTCGAAAAGCTCGAAGAGGGATCGCGTCCCCTGAGTGTCACCGTGCCGCCGCCGATTAAGGTCATGTGGGCGTTCGACCCGGTGAAGTAAAACAGAACATTGCTGCCACTCAGATTGGCGCCAGACTGTACATTCAATTCGCCATTTTCAATAACGTAGATACCAGGGTTAAGTATCACTTTTGCCTGCGCCTGGAGACTCAATCCACCGCAGTAGCGGCCGGGAGAAAGAGTGTACGAGCCCTTCTTGAGATTGAGACTTGTTGCCTGGCAGGAACTCGGAAGTGCGGGGGGCGTAAAATTGGGTTGGTATGATGAAACCGAAGGGTAAGCGCCGACCATTGCAAATGGATCGCCGATTGGCTGGCAACCCGATGTTGGCAACGGCCCGAAATCGCCAGCAGGATCGGAATACCTTCCGACCGCACAGTGTCCAGCGCCCGTGGCAGATGCGTTGCTGCCGCTTGAGTTGATTGCCGTTGCCGTAACTGAGTTGGTGTGCGCCCAGCAGTTTGGATAACTAACGATGTTCGCGCCTTGAATGTGGATTCCGTTATCGCTCGAAGGATCTAGAGCCAAGAGACAGATCTTGCCGTTACTGTCAGCCACAACATCCCGCTCTGATGCCGACGAGATAGCAACTGGTAGGCTCGTAATACTCGCAATGTTGAGCACCACGGTCGGGACAGTGGTGTTAGCCGTGAGCCGCACGGACACGTCATTGGCCTCGACGTCGGGCGTTACTGCCGGAAGCCCCTGCGACGTCAGGTTGGCAGCAAAGTAGGATTCGGCCGCGTCAATCCGCTGTTGCTTCGTCGCGTCGCTGGGCAATGAGGCTCCGGCGAGTGTCGCCGAATCCGCAGCGTGTTGCATTGCATGTTGAACGCGCACGACGCGGTTGTAATCAATCGCTATGCCAACCATCAGGAAAAGCGGCACCGACATCAACCCGAATATGATGGCGACGCCGCCGCGCTCATCGCGAAGGTACTTAACGAGAGCTTTCAGAGATCGGCAGCTCATGGATCACCTGATGGCTTGGGACGAACTCAGACAAATCCTTGCGCGATCCCCATTTCATATCCGTGCAAAACCACCAGCAAAATTTAATGAAATCTTAGGTGGCGGAAATATCGAGTCGATAGATCAACGCTAAATTTTGCAACAAATCATTGCTGCGACGGCGACCTTTGCAAAAGTGTTGCTTGGTATGATCTCGACGGCTGGAAGCCAGAGGATCGGTTTTATGTCTATGAAACAATTTGCTGCGACTGCCGCAACTGTAGCCGCATCATTTAGCGTTTTCTTTGGAACAGCGATGCCCACGTCGGCAAATGACGGTGGGAGTGCGAGCGCCTGCATGAGCGGAACCGTCGATGGCTGGGACGACGCATCGTACGATGAAAATTTTGGCGCTGATCGATGGAAGAATATCTCTGGCGTGAATCTCAGCTCGGACAATCAGAAAGTCGTGCTCTCCGTGTTAGACGACTATGGAAATTCAATCTGTCAAAATACCGCTGATCTCACGACATCCTGTAAGTTTCAAACCGGATTCGCCTCGACGTTCACAATCCTCCTCGATAATACCCAGAACTCTGGTTCGGCGAACTATACAGTATGCTCGTTCTGAAAAGTCCGGAAACGATCACAGGCTTATGCGGGGGAGGGATATCCTAGTGTTCATCAATCCCATGCGGCCGTCGGAAGGCTCTGTAGGTCTTTGCCGAGAAGCAATTTCCCGAAAATCGCCGTGACATAACCAGCGCTCGGTAGCCGTGCCAGCAGACTACTCTCGCACCCAGTGAACCAAGCTATCGCCCCGCATTTGCTAGAGGTCGATCAGCTCGCGCAATCCCCACGGCGCGTCCCGTAAGACACCAAGCGTGACGCTCTGGCCATCGGTATCTCTGCTCGCGTAGCATAAGGCTTTGAGTTGGCCGCGTTCAGCCTTCAGCAGTAGTCTCTTGCAAGCCCGAGCTCAGCTTTTTTCGATCTCCAGATGTTTTCTTTGGCGCTCATTGCTAATCAAAACCAAGTTAGTCATTGAAGCCTACCCTCTCGCGATGACTCAACTTCGGTCATCTGGCAGACATAGAACAGTGTGGCGGGACGACGTTCGTGAGCCGCTCATCTCCGCCTTCTCGAATACGGCTCTGGCGCGACGCTTACCTTACGCCAGCCGCAACGAGTGCAACGGACGCGGCGCGCCCGGCGCGAAAATGGTGAAGAGTCACTGGAAGCCGTAATCATGAGCAGAGTCGTATTGAAGTCTAAGGTCCAGCGGCCAGCGAACTCTGCGACGTCCACATAGCGGCTCTGCTGGCAGCCATTGCAGAAGAGCCAAAGGCGTCGGCCAAGGCTTTCGACATGCGCCAGCGTCACTGCGCGCCACCCATCGTCCTTCGGTACCGGATGATATACGCGATCGATTTCGGCTTCGGTCAACCCTCGGTGTTGGCTTTCATCATGGCCAAGCTCCTACGCTCGGCCGTCCCCCGGTTGGGAACTACGCGATCCGCAACGTGGTTGCTAGAGCCAGGAGGCGAACATGGTCGAGGTGAGAGATATTAGAGAACATATGGAAGTCGTCGGTTCGGACGGAGGACATGTTGGCACGGTGGATCGGATCGATAGCGGTCAAATCAAGCTCACAAAGAACGATCTCGAACCCGGCAATATTCATCACTACCTAGACTTGGAAACAGTTGACTACGTCGAGGGCGACCAAGTGCACCTGAACTTGACCACCAGCCAGGCTCAGGCCGCGTGGGCTTCAGAAAGTCGCGCTCAGACCTGATTAGCGAGCGATACATCTTGAACGTTTCGACTAAGACCGCGACGCTTGTAACGCCACGGTTCTTGCCTTCGCACTACCAAGCCGTCAACGGTTAGCGGGATTGCGCGGATTGAGAGCGCGATCGGTAGCATCGCGGTTGCTGCGTGACCGCAAGAACCAAACAAACGCGACGATGGCGATCGCCAATCCAGCTAAGAGCGTAAAGAGCATCAGCATTGAGATGGGCTCGCCTGCGGCGTGAGCGGGTGCCGGCGGGTTCACGTCCTGAGCAAAAACGGCGATCGGCGCGGCTATGCTGGGCAGTGCGACGGTTAGAAATCTACGCATGTTGAACCTCCTAATGAGGTCGTCAACGAAGCGCTAGTACGGAAGTTCCGCTTTGGTATGCTCGTTGGCCCACTTCTCGGTCGCTCGCGCTCTGAATGAGCTTTGACTGACAACAGACGGGGTATCAGTCGATCATGCTTCGGCTAATATCGCGGCAGACTGCGCAGCCAAAAGCGTAGGCACAGCGACTGAGCCTCTGACTGAATGTCTCAAGCTAACCGCCGCCCTCTGCGATGAAACCTTTATTGGTTTCCGATAGCAACTTTATCTTTCGCGCGAGTTTAGAAACAAACGACGCGCAATTTCTCGCCGCGCACAGTGCCTCAGTTTCGTTTCCACGAACATTGCGACCATTCTCCAGTTCTACCCCCATACGACCCGAGAGTTCAGGGCCGATCGGTCGAAGTGTGGGACATGGCGAATGCTGTCTCAATATCTCGCGGACGGCGTCAAAGCCAATGACGACGCGCGAGATAAAGATTCAGATCATTTCGGTCGTATCTTGATACGAACATTTTGCGCTTATTCAAGACCATGCGCCGTCACTTGCGTTCGCGCCCCTTATCATCGCGACGGGGCGTACCCGTTCCGTCTGGGAGGCGGGGAATGTATTCACTTTGGAAGTTATACGGTCGGCAGGACGAAGACCGCCGCCAAAACACATAGCAAGGCAAAGCAAGCTGCACGATGACTGAGCATGGCTCCTCTCGCGTTCAGGGTAGCCGATGAAAGGCAGATGCTAATTGGATTTGGAGCCTGTGCTGGTTTTGAGATCGCAGCAGGCGATCTTTTCCTCACAGATCAAGGCCTACACCGGTTCGCCAAGCCCTGGGCGGCACACTCCATGACGGGAGAAGCGGATTGCGCAAAAATATTGAAAAATATCTGCACCCCTCAATGACTCAGTTCGGCTTTTGTCTACGATTTTTCGCACGTCAAATTTCATTTGGAGTGCAACATCGTGGACAAGAAGACAGATATCGAAATTGATCTAATGGCAAGTTTGGCGGGCGCTGGACTCTTTAGAGCAGCGCAAAACCTGCGCGAGATCGAAGACGAACATCCCGAGCAGTTTCCGCTTATCGCCAAGCTGCTTGGAATGGAATGCCGGGACGCGTCGATGCTGGCTCGCGTAGCCCGAATCTACAAAGAGCTTGAGATTGAAAAGGCGCGCCTTACGTCACTCGGCTGGCCGAAGCTCGTAGTCCTCAGCGAGCATATCGAATACAGTAATAAGCGAGAGTTTCTCGAACTCGCTGAGAAAACAACAGCGAGAGATCTTGCTCGCATTCTCTCACAACAGCCCGCCGGTACTCGGCCTGTCGTCTTTTACTTCGACGATGAAGGGTACCATCGCCTTGAGCAGTCTCTTTTGGCGCATGGTGCTCGGCGGAGACGGCGAAGCTGGGAGGGCCTTTCAGGAAAAGAGGCGGCGCTCCTCAGAATGCTTTCATCGGGATCAGATTGACTTCTCATCGCAGGTCACTGCTGCCAGCGCTTCCGCGATGGCCGACGTTCCCCTCCGATCGATGCATCGCATTTTCGAGGAAACGGTAAGTCTCGATTCGTCAACAAGACCGCACCCAATTCAGCAATCAACACGGGTCCTAGTGATATGAGCTTCGATAACGTTCAAACACGACACCTGCAGGCCAAGTTAAAGCGGCGCTATGTCAAGACGCGCATCTTCAACGGAGAGCAGCTTTCCTACCTCGAAGGTTGGCACGTAATTTCGGAAGCCAACCGAATTTTTGGCTTTTTGAAGTGGGATCGGCAGACACTCTCCCCTCACTGTCACTGGACGCATCAGCAGGCGGGTTGGACTTCATGCTTTTACTCAACAAAGGTCCGCATATCAGTCTCAGCAGGCGGCGCCGTAATTGTCCGCGAAGGACTTGGTACCGGGATGGGCCGTTCACAGCAGCCTGAGAATGCGCATGAGATGGCGATCAAGTCGGCCGAAACGGATGCCACTAAACGCGCGCTCGCAACCTTTGGGAATGCCTTCGGCCTAGCGCTCTATGATCCGGGGCAATCGCAAGTCACAAAATTGCATTCTCCTCTTCGAAGTAGTCGCCGTAAGCTTAGCCTGAAACAGGCGGATGGAGCCGAGACCTATCACTCTGACGTAAAATCATTCGCCGACGCCATGTTGAAGATGGTCGATGAGGCAACTTCGATTGAGCGTCTTTATGTATTTTGGGCGCTAAACATTGGATCAATTAGAGCGTTTGATGAACAGGCGAACGGAGCGGGGCTCGCCGCTCGCATCATTGACAGCATCAAGTTTCGTGCGCGCCAGCTTGCCATCGTTCCTCTGCCAGCCGACTCAAGCGAACCAGCCGCGAGCGCACACGGGGAAATCGCAGAATCTTTTCTCCTCCCGAAAGAGAAACGCATCCGCGATCGCGAGCACTTGGCCTTCGTCGCGACCCAGCCGTGCTTCATCTGTGGAAGGCAACCCGCCCAGGCGCATCACCTGCGCTTTGCGCAACATACAGCGATGAGCATGAAGGTCTCTGATGAGTTTACAGTGCCGTTGTGCACCATCCATCACGACCAACTTCACCGCAGCGGTGATGAGAAAGCCTTCTGGACGAACCACAACATCTTCGACCCGCTGCAGCATGCAGCCAAGCTCTGGGCGATGTCACATCCCCAGGCTGCTAGCACTCGAGGCGAGTGGCATCCGGATGCCGAGAAAGAATTTAATGAGCCGAGTTTAGGCAGAAAATAGGAAAGGGCGAATGTTGCCTATTCGCGCCACCGCTTCCTCGTTAATTGCCTTAGAGACCAATTCGCCGGTAGAGAGAAATCAGCTTTTGCGCTTCACGCGACCAATTCAGTCGCTTGGCGAGATCGAGGTTCGAACGGCGAACAGTGTCTAGTTGCTCATCGCTCACTTCGCGGATGGCGCTCGCGATGGCAAGCGGGCTGGTGTCACCGAGCACGGCGCCTGCGCTGTTGGATCGGATAACGTCGGCCATTTCCCGTCCGTCACTGACAATCGTAAAGAGGCCGGCCATGATGTACTCGAAAATCTTGTTTGGCAGGGCAAACCGGTTATGGTCCGAGATGTTGTCGAGAACGCAGAAGCCGAAGTCAGCGTCGGATGCAGATTTGACGAGGTCTCCTGGCGGCACTGCGTGAAGAACCTCGAGCCGTTCGGCGCTTCCTATGGCTCGGGCCTGCGTTGTCAGTTCGGCAATGAAGCCAGGTTGGCGTTCCGGGCCGATCAAGCGAAGCTTGAAGTGCGGCGGGAGATGTTCAAGAGCAGCAACAAGCCGCTCGATGCCGCGGCCACGGGACAGTACGCCATGATAGTGCAGCAGCCTGTCTCCACGGCCGATCCGTTCTTTCGGCGTATCATACTCAGGAAGGTTACGCACGACGGAGGGACGTTGGCGAAGTTGAAGGTCCGAGTGCAACAGATCGGCGATGCCCTCGCTGACGGTGATCACTGCGGCACACTGCGGCGCCAAGGCCTTCTCTATGAGGTGAATCGCGTTGGACATTACTAGAGTCCATAGGCGCCGTTCACTGTGCATGGAACTCGCGTACTCGTGCGAGTCGTAGATCACCGGAATGTTCGAAGCGGCGCCTACTGACATTGCGATGGGAAGGGCCTCCCAATCATGCGCGTGCACGGCGGACGGCGTTAACGCCATCAAGGCTGCGCGCGCGGAGCGATGCTCCTCGAATGACCAGTATGCGGCGAGCGCTCCGCGATTTCCCGCGAGGGAAAGCGTGGGAAAAGTCAACGCCGACTGCAGTTTTGTTGCAAACGTCATCGTTTTCGTGGCAAGACCGCTGCCTGGCGCCAGAGGGGTGGCCCGGAATCCTTCCCGAACGAGTGCCGAGATTGTTCTCTTGACGCGCGCATCGTAGTCGAGTGGCGACATCGACAGGTGCACGATTGGACCCGTGACCGCAGACTGATCGCGCGATTGCGGCATAATCTACCGATGGTCTTTTATGACTACGATGCAGTTTGACTTGCGGCGCCGAGTTGAATCATTCATTGCCGCCGTTAGAACACGAAAAACTTTTCGTACTGAATGAAATTCGCCTGCGCGCACAAAGGTAGCATCATTCAAGATGGTAACGACCAGCAAACAGACGATTGGCGTCATTGGCCTCGGATATGTTGGAATTCCGCTTATGCTGGCGGTCTCCGAAAGCGGCTCTAACGCGTTGGGTTTCGACATCAATACCGAGCGCGTCGAAATGCTGAATGCCGGCCGCAGCTATCTCAAGGCGTTCTCGGATCGTGAGCTGAGCATCCATCGTGCATCGGGTCGATTCGAGGCTACGCGGGAATTCAGCCGGCTGGCGGAATGTAACGCGATCCTGATTTGCGTTCCGACGCCCTTGAACAGGAACCGCGAGCCGGATCTCTCTTATATCGTCAAGACGACCGAAACGATCGCCCAGCACCTTCAGAAAGGGCAGCTGATCGTGCTCGAGTCGACGACCTTTCCCGGAACGACGAGCGACGTCGTCAAGCCGATACTGGAAAAAACGGGCCTCGTCTGCGGCGAGGATTTCTTTCTAGCTTATTCGCCCGAGAGAGAAGACCCGGGCAACATCGATTTCTCGACCAGCACGATGCCAAAGGTCATTGGCGGCTATGACGAGGCGTCGACAGCTCGCGCGACAGCACTTTACCAGCGGTTCATTCGACAGGTGGTGACCGTCTCCTCGGCAGCGACCGCCGAAGCCGTCAAGCTGACCGAGAACATTTTTCGTGCGATCAACATCGGTCTCGTAAACGAGCTCAAGATCGTATTCGACCGGATGGGAATCGACGTTTTCGAAGTCATAGAAGCCGCGAAGACCAAACCCTTCGGCTTCATGGCCTTCTATCCCGGTCCGGGCTGGGGCGGCCACTGCATTCCGATTGACCCGTTTTATCTGACGTGGAAGGCGCGCGAATACGGAGCGAACACGCGATTCATCGAGCTCGCAGGCGAAATCAACAATCTGATGCCTGAGTACGTCGTCGATCGCGTGAACCTCGCTCTCGATATGACCAGCGGTCGCGGCTTAAACGGCGCGCGTGTCCTCGTCATTGGAGCCGCGTACAAGAATAATGTCGATGACATCCGCGAAAGTCCGTCGCTTCATGTCATCGACAAGCTCCGCAAGCGACGCGCTGTCGTCGACTATCATGATCCATTCGTGCTTTCGTTCGATGATCATGTCACGGGACCGATGAAGTCCCTAGAACTGACGCCGGATGCGCTGTCGTCTTACGATGTCGTCGTGATCTGCACCGCTCACGACAAGATCGATTGGGATTCTGTTGTCGAGCACGCAAGACTGGTCGTCGACAGCCGGAACGCGACGAAGAGCGTGATCAACAACCGCGAAAAAATTCACAAGGCCTGACGCGCTATCGCGATGGTCCTGAATGTTATGGGGCATAAGCACATGGCGCAGGCTCAGCCTTCGGTCGCCGTAGTCGGATGCGGTTACTGGGGCAAGAATATTGTACGCAATTTTGCCGAGCTCGGCGAGCTGCGCGCGGTCTGCGATCCGTTTCCCGGCAACGCCGAGGCAATGGCGAAGACATTTGGCGTGCCGGCCGTCACTCTCGATCAGATGCTTGACGATGGGGCCGTTTCGGGTGTCGCGATTGCAGCTCCAGCGCCACTGCATGCCGAAATCGCAAATCGCTGCCTAAGCGCTGGCAAACACGTCCTTGTCGAGAAGCCAATTGCGCTCAATCTGGACGACGCTCGCCGGCTCATCGACGTCGCAGCGCGAGAGCGTCGCGTGCTCATGGTAGGCCATCTCCTGAACTATCATCCCGCGTTTCTCAAGGTCGCAGACATGGTCGGGGGTGGTGAAATCGGGGGCGTCCGACGAATTTATTCCAATCGGCTTTCGCTCGGGAAAGTCCGCAACGACGAAAATGTCATGTGGAGCTTTGCCCCGCATGACGTGTCGATGATCCTCAGGCTCGCCGGCGATCGCCGTCCCATTCACGTTGATGCCTTTGGAGCCGGCTATCTCCGCAAGCACATCGCCGATTTCGCTCATCTCCACATGACCTTCGACGGCGGGTTGACAGCCCATGTATTTACGTCGTGGCTGCATCCCTTCAAGGAGCACAAGCTCGTTGTCGTCGGCGAGACGGGCATGATCGTGTTCGATGATACGGCTGCTCATGATCGCAAGGTTGCGCTTTACCGACACGTCGCCGAAATCAAGGACGGAAATCCGATCATCGAGAAGGCGGATCCCATTTACGCAACATTCGAGGCGAGCGAGCCGTTGCGAAACGAATGCAAGACGTTCGTCGATGCAATGGCAGGGAAGGCAGCTGTGAAGACGGACGGCGAAGAGGGGCTGCGAGTGCTCGAGGTTCTATCGCGTGCCGATGCCGCGATTGCGGAAAAAAATCGAGGCGCATGACATGCCAATCTTGCCCGGAGCGAAAGTCGCGACCTCCGCAAAAGTTCACGAATCTTCTTACGTCGATGCAGGTGCAGAGATCGGCGAAGGCACTTCGATCTGGCACTTCTCACACATTCTTGGCGGCGTAAAAATTGGCCGCGACTGTGTGATCTCGCAAAACGTGATGATCGGCCCCGACGTAATTGTCGGCGATCGGTGCAAGATTCAAAATAACGTTTCTCTGTATCAGGGCGTCAGGCTTGACGACGGCGTTTTCTGCGGGCCGTCCTGCGTGTTCACCAACGTCAACACGCCGCGCGCCGAGGTCAATCGTAAAAGCGAGTTTCTTGAGACGCCCGTGGGGCGCGGCGCCTCCATCGGTGCGAACGCGACGATCGTCTGCGGCCACTCGATTGGCGCATATGCCTTCATAGCGGCGGGCTCTGTCGTAACCAAGGACGTGCCGGATCACGCGCTGATGATGGGCAATCCGGCGCGCCAAAAAGGTTGGGTCAGTCATTCGGGTGAGGTTTTGCGCGACAACATGACTTGCCCGCGGACTGGCGAACGCTACGAAGTCCGCGACGGCAAGCTCGTGCGTGTGGCGGCGCAGGCGGGATAGCAAGCGGAGCAGGGAAAATGGAATTCATCGACCTCGGCGCACAGCAGGCGCGCATCAAGGATAAAGTCGAGGCGCGCATCAAGAAGGTTCTGGAACACGGCCGCTACATTCTTGGGCCGGAGGTGACGGAGTTTGAAAATAATCTCGGCAAGTTCTGCGACTCGCCACTCGCGGCAATTTCCTGCTCCAACGGAACCGACGCAATTTCGCTCGTCCTCATGGCGCGCGGGATAGGGCCTGGAGATGCTGTATTCGCGCCATCGTTCACGTTCGCGGCAACGGCGGAGGTGGTCGCCTTGCAGCGCGCGACGCCAATATTCGTCGACGTGCTGGCAGAGACCTTCAACATCGACCCAGACAGTCTGAAGAAGGCTGTTGCAGTCGCCAAGGAACGAGGATTGCGTCCGCGCGCCATCATCGCGGTCGACTTATTCGGCCAGCCCGCCGACTACGACGCTCTGGAGCCGATCGCGAACGAGCACGGATTGGATCTCATTTGCGATTCTGCCCAAGGGTTCGGTGGCGTTTACAAGGGACGAAAGGTCGGCACGATCGGAATGGCTACGACGACAAGTTTCTTTCCTGCCAAGCCGCTCGGCTGCTACGGCGATGGAGGCGCGGTCGTCACATCGGACGCTGAACTTGCCGAAAAGATCAAAAGCCTCCGCTTTCACGGCAAGGGCAGCGATAAGTACGACAACGTCCGGATTGGTTTGAATGCGCGACTTGATACGATTCAGGCTGCCATTCTTCTCGAGAAACTAGCGATCTTCGCCGATGAAATCGGCGCACGTAATCGCGTGGCAACTCGCTACAACGAGGCGTTTGAAGCCAGCAACGTCATCAAGATCCCGCGCGTCGATAATGGCCTCGTATCGACATGGGCGCAGTACACGCTACGCTTCCCCGCTGAGAAGCGCGATGCAGTCGCGGCGGCGCTGACCAAGAAAGGGATTCCGTCGGTCGTCTACTACCCTCTGCCGCTTCACAAGCAGACCGCCTACAAAAGCTTTCCGACGGCGGGCAGCATGGGAGTGAGCGAGACGTTGGCGAAGGAAGTGCTCAGCCTGCCGATGCATCCTTATCTCGACAATGCCACGCAGGACCGTGTCGTGGGCGCAGTCCTTGAGGCGGCGGCCGCGTAATTTTTGACGGATCAGCCGCCGGCGGCGAGCGTCTGCGCGATGCCTGCCCTGGGCGTCAAAAACGCGTCAACGTCCACTTTGCCCGAGCTTTGCGTAAGCTTTTGCTGGCCGGTTTGCTGCTCTGAGCTGCCGCTACCGTCATACGATAACGAAGTCCGCATTCGTGATCGTCGGGTGGCCCGTGAGTATTGCGAACTCGATGGCGGCCGCTCCGCCGACGCCATCGGAGTCGTAGTAGACGGCGCCGCTCGCAGTATCATAGACGATGCGGTCGTCGGCTTGCGTACCGGCCGTTAGACCTGCACCGGACTGGAACTCTGCGGCGGTCAACGTATGTGCCGTGGCAAATGCTGTGAACACGCTCCGCACCAAATCGATTGTATCATCGACGGCGAGGAATGCCGTGATGGCATCGACGTTTGTTGCTGCATTGAGCGCCGTGTTGAACACGAATGTGTCGGCGCCGTTGCCGCCGGTCAGAGTATCGTTGCCGGCGCCGCCGTTGATCGTGTCGTTGCCTGAATTGCCGACAATCTGATTGACCGCAGCATTGCCCGTCAGAATCAGGCCCGTCGCGCCCGCGTTGCCAATGAGCTTCTCGATCTCCTGGCCAACGGTGAGGGTGTAGTTGACGCTCGCAAAAACGGTATCGGTGCCTCCGCCCACGGCTTCCGTGATGGTGTCGTTCGCGTTGTCGACATTGTAGGTGTCGTTGCCGGCACCACCCGCCATCGCGTCGGCTCCGGTGCCGCCGTTGAGGGTGTCGTTGCCGGCATTACCGGTCAGGATGTCGTTGCCACCCTGACCGAACAGCGTGTCGTTGCCCGAATTGCCGATCACCTGATTGACAAGATCATTGCCAATCAGCGTCAGGCCCGTCGACCCGGCGTTAGCGATGAGGTTCTCGATCTCCTGCCCGGCTTGCAGCGCGTGGTTGACGCTGGCGAACACTGTATCGAGGCCGCCGCCGACGGCCTCGATAACAACGTCAGAGGGATTGTCGACGTTATAGCTATCGTTACCCGCGCCGCCGGTCATCGTGTCAATGCCAGCACCTCCGTTCAAGATGTCGTTGCCAGCATTGCCGGTCAGGATGTCGTTGCCGCCATTGCCGAAGAGGACATCGTTGCCCGAATTCCCGATAATCTGATTGGCTAGATCATTGCCAGTGAGGGTGAGGCCCGTACCGCCGGCATTGGCAATGAGGTTCTCGATTTCCTGCCCAGCGGCGAGTGTATAGCTGACGCTGGTGAAGACGGAGTCTGTGCCCTGCCCTATTGCTTCCGTAACTACGTCACCCGCATTGTCGACGTTGTAGGTGTCGTTGCCGGCGCCCCCAGCCATAGTGTCCGTGCCGGTACCGCCGTTGAGAATGTCGTTGCCGCCTTGACCGCTCAGCGTGTCGTTGCCGATGCCGCCGTAGAGCACGTCATTGCCGCCCAGACCTGTTATCTGGTTGGCGAGGTCGTTACCGGTGAGTGTAAGCCCGGTCGCCCCCGCGTTGCCGGTTAGGTTCTCGATCGACTGACTGTTGCTTAGTACATAGCTGAGGCTCGCAAATACTGTATCCGTCCCTTGACCATTGACTTCGTTTACAACGTCGCCGGCGTTGTCGACGTAGTAGGTGTCGTTGCCGATGCCGCCGCTCATTGTGTCCGCGCCACCGCCGCCGTTGATCACATTAGACGCGCTGTTGCCGACGATTTGGTCCGCTTTCGCCGTTCCGATCACGTTCTCGATCGTCGTCGAGAACGCGATGGCGAAGTTTCTTTCCCATTCATAGGCGGGCTGCATAGCGTTGGTGAGGGACGAGCGGATAAACGGTTCGAAGCCTGCCCCGTACTGCGCCGACAAGTCCTAGATTTGATTTTCGACATTATAGTAGTCGATGTCCGAGTAGGCGCCAGGTCTGAGATCGATGTGCGAACCCCGGCTAATCTGAGAGAAATCGAGCGTGTCGGTGCCGCTGGCATCGTAGAGGGAACGACGGCCATTGAAGTCCGCATCTGTAAATGTGTACGTGTTGTTTCCGGCGCCCGTCGCGGTATCGGCACCGTACTGCGATTGGATCGCCAGGATATCCAGCACCATCGGCGTATAGTCGATGGTTCCGTTGACCTTATATGAGATGTTACCACCACCGCCGGACCAAGTGTAGAAGTAGTCCTCAGCCGTATAGCTCATGACCGTATAGGTCGTGTAATCGAAACCGGGCGGCACCGTCGGCGCCTCGAACGAGTGCTTGAGCGAGCGAATGCCCGAGTTCATGGAACTGAAAATCCTGCGAACCGGAGGCGAAGGATTCTCCCTTGTGGGTCTCGTCGATCCATACATCCCCAGCCTGTGGAGCCTCGGCGCCGGTGCTCGGACCATAGGCATAGGCGGCGGGGTTTGAGCCACCGTTGTTCACGTCGGTGAACGCGACACGAATCTGGCCCGGTGTCGCGTCAGAAACCTCGTTGAGATCGACGGCAATCAAGGAATCCCAAAGCTCGATCGCGGCTTTGAAATCCGCCGCTTGTCCGGGATCAAGCGTGCCGTATTGGGGCTTGGTCGGCTCCCCCACGGCGTAGCCGACCTGCCATATCGCGGCCGCGCCAGGTATCGAGTAAGTTATCGTAGTGCCCGACCACTTTGCGTTAGACGTATTGATCAGGCCATCGCGCGCCTGCTGCTCACTTACGTTTGTAGTCGTCATGAATTCCTCGCGGTGTAGATGGCGACAAGGGCCGCGCGGTCACTGCAAAAATACCATGCTACCGAATAAGTGAGAGGTGCATGTTACCAGTCGAACCGTGAAACTTTCAATGCAAATAACCCAACGAACGTTAGCATCACGCACGAGACCGTGCACAAGCACGCCGTCTGAAGATCTCTAGACGGACACGCGGGGCCTGCGCGGAATTATTGTGAATCCATGTCAATGGCTAGCCGTCGTACCGCTGCATTACGTTTTTGGTTGTGCATCGGCGGCACTGCGGCCGTCATGGAGGCGAGAAGCACCGGGCCTGCAACATGTTTACATCGACCTCGGCAAGAAAATTCTACGGAAAACGGGACTTTGGATATTGGCGGCGACTGACGATTGGGCGATGCCGCCAAGAGGTTACTCCGAGCTTGCGTTAGCAGAACCAAAAGCGCTAGACCCCTCGCGATCTTGCTTCACCTGGCTTTCGTAAGCGACGTTATCTGACAGTTGCCGCTCTTGAGAAAGGAAAGGACCATCATGCGAAAGAGGTATTTGGTCGCCTCGTGGTTTCTGCTCTCGATGTTTGCATGCCTCGCAACCGCTAGCGCCGAATGCCCGTCGGTCACCGACGCATTCCCCATCGCCGACGACAAGGTTGTCGCGGGAGAGAAGGAAGGCGTGATGGTTGCGCTGGTAGACGTCTCAGGTCAGTTCGATGCAATGCGCAGCATGACGCAAGATGCCATCGCTGAGAAGTTGAAGGCGACAGTCGCCGCCAAGGCAGACGCGTGGATAGGCGATCCTCAGGTCGATAAAGCTCGGGCAGATGTGATCGCCGTAACGTCGCTCGACGAGTACAACAATCCGAATGTTGCCACGGCGCTTCAGATCGGCACAGTGCCGCTGGCTCGCAAGGCGGGCTGCTTGGTTCCCGACGGCGAGCCCAAATTCGACCTAGCGGATCTGATGAAGTACCTTCATGCGGGCAAGTGATGTAGCGGAGGGGCGCTTGATACAGCGTCGCCCTAGCTGCAATGGGATGCGTCGACCTTGATATCGAGCTCCACTTCGTTCTTCAAAATTTGCACTTGCCGTCCGCGAAGCGGAGTGCATCGCTGGCGGTGAGTTTTTGCGACAACTTCAGCGATTTCGTTGCGCGCCAAGCCGTAGAAGAAGTAATAACCGCCGATGTCCGTGCTGGTATTGCGCTGAACTCCGCTGCGCAAAGTCATCATAATTGGCACGCGCGCGGTGCCGATGCCGTTCTCATCCGTAACGCGGCCTCCAACGACGACGCTGCTGTCGGGCGCCTCGCCTGTCGTGCTTGGCCTTAGCGCTCTAAAACCATCAAAATCGACGCGAGCGCCTTTGTCGGTCTTTGCGCTAACGCAAACTTTGGAAACCCGGCCGAGCGGCAGTGCCGGGCGCTGAATCGAGTCCGCGATCTTTATTGGTGCGCCAAAGGTCGAGCCGGGCCCAGCGACGGGTTCGGTAAAGTGCTGCCATCCCTTTGCGACAAATCCCGGTTTTTCCGCGAGGATCCACGTCGCGCCCTGCGGCAAGGGCAGGGTCGGCCCACTACTCGACATTGTTACGCGGCCCCCGTCAGTCATATCAAGATCGACATTCCACTGCAGTGGGGCACCTTCCTTGCCGCGAACGGCAATTCCGAGGTGTGATGTATTCCACAGATCGAGACTCTGCGGTGCGAAACACGTCGTCGCCATTCCGTCGTCGCCGGCCTCGAGCGACAGAAATTCGTTGCCGTAGGCGGCTTCGCCGCTCGACCATAACGTTTTACCAGCCCGCGTTTCCGTGTCTTTCGCTTCGAGTGCAATTTCGTCAAGAATGGGCGTCGGAGCGTTATCGTCGACGATGGTGTATGATGTGCGGCCCGTCTCGTCAGTGGGATTGACCACAACGGTTTTTACCGGGGTTCCATCGACTACTACGGACCAATCTTTGGGATCGTCGCCGTACAGGGTCACTCCGTGAAGATCGCGTGTGCCCGCAGTCCGGTCAGGTACTTGATGGCCGGTTACGGGATCGGTCCATCTTTTGATGCCGATCTGATGCGTCGCGGCGTCGTATGAGAGATTTTCGGCGAGGTGCCTCTGAGTGATCAAATAGCGGATCCATACGCTTGGAGGCAGAACCCAAATACGCGCACCATCTTTGACGTCACCTTTGAAATTATAGAATCGTTCGGATAGCTCGTTTAAGGCGTCCAGCGTATTCTTGTTTAGAGGCGAATAGTAATTGGGAGCCTCACTGCCATCTCCTGAGCCAATATGAGTGTACCAGAGATGGTGGATATGCGTTCCTGGCACGGCGAGCGCCAAGCTCTCGCGCACAAGCACGTGAAAAAAGTAGCCCTGGGAAATATCGCAGATCTTCCCGCAGAAAATGTCGTTGTCGGCCAGTGAACCTAGCTCTGGCCAATGACGTCTAACGAGCTTTCCGGTATCGGCGGCGTTATCTGCTACTGCAACACTGGCCGTGGTCCTGTTGAAATAGTAGACCCCTTCGAGAAAGGGAGCGATAACCTGTCGAAAGCCGCGGCCATCCATCAAGCCATGCTGCCGATCAGGACGCACATAGTAGGGCCAGATTGCTACCAGCCCTAAATCACGCATGGAGTCGGCGACAAAAAACGGCGTACGGCGATCCGCCGCGCCAGGAGTGGTGCGCATAATCGCGCCATGGATATCACTGCCTAGGCCCATCGGAGGCACCGCCGCACCGGTCCCAAGATCAGAGAAGGTGGGTGCGAGGGTACGGCCACCGTGAGCGGTGCTGATCACGGGGCGGACGTTTGCTTCCTTAAGCCATGATGTTTGAAGGTTCGTTAGTGCGCGCCCAAACGCGGAAAGGCGAACATTCAGCAAAGTAAAATTGCAAGCTCCGAACCATTCTTCGTTGCCTGGTCGACAAGACGGGAGGCTTAATTTAACCGTCAGACGTTTGTTATTAGCCGCAACTTCACTGTGGCCTGCGAGCATCGCGTTTCCGACGGCGAAGCTAAAAAATTGCCGGCCTTCGCTATCGGGGACGGGGGAAACGTCGAGAGTACTTCTTGATATAGTGAACCTCTCGCCTTCCGGAAATACTACTTCGATGCCGAGGTCCGTCGGCAGTGTACCGGAATAATAGACCGTAATGACCTGAGCGAATTTCGATTTGGAAAGTCGCCCCAAATCGAGGTCAACACTGATCGCTGCATCCGATGGAGCTAAAGTTTTCTCGGGGTTCGCTTCGATTATAGGAAAGGAATCCTGGGTCCATGAATGGATGTGGTCAAAGTCCCCTCTGTGCCAATGCCGAAGCGTTTCCGCATATATACTTCCCTCGGAAGATTGGGGCTTAGGCCCGTACGAGAGGGTGTCGGCCCATAGATAAATACCGGGCAAGGGTAGCATTGAGACTTGGGGTTGGATCCAAACTGAGTCACCCAAACTCAATCCGATATTGTGATGGATTTGCTCGTGATAAGTCGGCAGTTCTGCCTGGGTAGTCTGATCTACGTCGTTTGCCACCGCGAGGCTGTGGGCAAACGGATAAGGAAGCGCCCGCACGTGTGGCGAGACGGGTATAATTGGCTGAGCCGCAACTTCGGGAAGCTTCGCCTTTTCGCCAGGAGCGGCAGGATTTTTGCCGACGGCGGGCGGCGACGTAGACGGAGTTGGCGAGGGAGGTGCTTTGGCTAGTGGACCCGCTTGCGCAAGCCTATTCGGGGATGGGTTCCCCTGGTCGGCGTGGACAGCAAAAATATGCGCGGTCGATAGCACCGCAATGCCGACAGCGGATATACCGGTGCGCTTCAACTTCATAAATGACCCTTGATTAGCGAGTGGCATCGGATTCGGGAATGAATGACTTTAGGCGTTCGGCGAAAACGCGTGCCATCCATTGATGTCCCGTCACGCTCGGATGGCCGTCGTAGTCCCAGCTCAGATAGCCGCCAGGCTTGTCGTAGCCTTTGGGCGAAGGTTCATAGATGCAATTGAATTTTCGATCACTGCACCAGCGCTTCATCCAGTCTACAAATATGTCGAAGCTGAAATCGACTTTCTTGTCGCTGCCCGGAATCTCGGCGTGTCCAACTGCACATGGTCCCTTGCAGCCCATGTTGCGGATGGTGCCGTGAAGAACGATCTTTGAGTGAGGAAATGTGCGCGTGTAGTAGTTCGTAATGTCGGAGACCCAGTCCAAGGCCTTTTTTGCAATGGGGGGGACGTACTCGTAGGGTAAGTTGAACGTCGAGACGAAGGGCACGCCCTTGACGTACTCCGGCGAAGTCGCCTTGACGAGATATAGCGAGTATTTGGGATCCCGGTCGTGATAGGTCAGGCTTCCATCGGCAGCTCTGATGAACCATCCTTTGGGCCGGTGGTCCTTGTCCCAACCCAATCCGGCGCGAGCCATTTCGGGTTCCAGCTGCGTCATGATGAATGGTTCATTTTCGAGCAGGATAATATCGGGATTGAAGAATTGGCCGTAGTCGCGGATGTGCTGATTGGCAGATCCAATGTCGCCGTTCGAAGTTGAGGCGCCGATAACTTCGACGCAGCGACCCAAACGGAATCCCAATTCTTCTTCGAGCAGGGTGTGAACGTGTTGAGTTAGGTTGACTTGGATTGCATCCACCGTGCTCGAGCCGTGCGAGAAAACACGAAAACATCCATCAACGTTTTCGAAGAAATGATCGCGGTCGTAGTAGCCGGCATTGTTGTTGAAGATCAGTGAGTCGTATTCCTGGATCCTCGCGGCTCCCGTCCATCTCATGAGGACGTGACTCGGGCCGATCGCGGCATACTTCAGCGGCGTCTTTGAGCCAAGGAACTTTGTCTCGTTACGGTCTGATGGCTTGCGCTCGGGGTTTTGATATACGGCTCGGGGAATGATGATCAAATCGCTGCGGTCTTCATCAACGACGAACCATCGTCCGAGGGTCGCGTAGTACTCGCGGAAGTTCGAGACGAAGCGCACCGAGTAGGATCGTCCGGCGACCAGATCGGCAAAGGCAAAGGTTCCGTCGGGCGCGAGGGTCGAGTCCGCCCGTTTGCCGTCCTGGTCGACTAAAGTGACCGAGGAATCGAGCCCCTGTGGAATGCCTTCAATCGCGCCGCTGATAGTAACGTTGCCCTCTGGCGCTGACGCTACCGCTCCCATGAGCGATATCTGCTTTATCGTGACCAGAGTGCCGTTAGCATTGCGAAGTCTAACAGCAAATTCTCTGATGCCGGCACCCCTCGCGATAGCGGCAATGGCCTTCGGAGGCAAAGGGGCTTGGTAAACCGACCGGCCCTGCGTGAGCGGCGTCGTCACGGCTGCATTGTACCAATCAACGGGTTCGGGACGCGTCTCAAGACCCTGCGAGTGAGGTCTTGGCAGTGGAGTTTTCGGCAGTACCCCGGCAGTGAAGCGATAGGTGTCCGCGTTGTCCAGCTCCAGGATGATACTCAGTTCCTGGCCCGCCTTGATGGGTTCAGAAAGGACCGTGCGGACAACCTTGGGGCTTACTTTAACCGGCCGCTCAGGTGTCCAGATAAGCCAAGCGTCCGAGTCGTCAATCAGCAATTCGCTCCGATCAAGATCAATCGGATGATGGCCGCGTCTCTCGCGAAGGCTTGCGCCGTAAACTTCAATAATTCCGTTGCGTCGATAGATGCTAACCTCGTCGACCAGCGACAAGAGTCGCGGACGCCTATCGCCTTGAGCAAGGTCGGCACGGAGGGGGGCACTCTTGGCCGTGGCTTTCGGATCGATGACCATCCCAGATACAGCTGGAGGGCCCTTTGGCGGGATGGGCTTGAAGGACGGCTTCTTGGCGAGTGTCGACTCGCTTTGCTGCGTTGTCGTAACGACCTGAACGCTTTCGGATTTCTGTTGGGGCGTTCCGAAGTATATACGCAGCCTTTTGTGAACATAGCCGTTCGTTGCGACGATCGCGATCGTGAGGGCCAGCCATCCGAGCAACAGCCGCCGTCGCATCTCGGGTGCGCTGACACGCCGCCAGAGCGCCGATAACGATCGCAACAAATCGCCACTAAAAAACGACATTGCTAAATGTATCCCCCGTCCACGGCCCTACCGTGACAGCGCCACCAGTAGGCATTGCCCTTACGTCCTACTGCGTCAACCGCCGGCTTCCATTATCAAACGCCGAACCTGCGTTTTATCGATTTTACCCGTCATGCCCTTGGGGATCTGATCGACGATAATCAGCTTTTCTATCTTGTGGAATTGCGCGAGCTTCTGCGCCGATATTTTGATTAGCTCTTTCGGTTCCGGTCTCGCGGCGCCGGGCTTCAACGTAACTGCGGCGGCGACGGCTTCGCCATAGACCGGATCTGGAATCGCGACGACCGCAGCCTCATCGACCTCGGCAAGACCGGCGAGCACGTTCTCGACGGTCGCCGGCGCGATATTCAACCCGCCGCGTATGATCAAGTCCTTCTTACGGCCGGTGACGAAGAGCTCGCCCTTGTCGAAGTGACCGATATCGCCGGTCGCAAAACCGTCGGCACGAATATTGGCCAGATCTTCGCTGGACGCGTTGATATATCCGGCAAGCAAATAAGGAGACCGGACAAATATCTCTCCCGTCTCTCCGTCGGGTAGTGCCATCCCATCGGGGCCCTGAATGTCGATAACGATACCGGGCATCAGGCGGCCTTTGCTTTCTGGCCGCGATTGCTCTTGCGGCCTACGCGATGTCACGAACAGCGTCTCGGAGAGAGCATAGTTCTCGTAGAGCTTGATGCGAAAGCGTTCTTGGAAAGCGTCGCGAGTCGGTCCCGCCAGTGGTGCCATGCCTACCAGAGCCAGGCTTATGTCATTGGTTGTCCACTCCGCCTCTCCTTCGTCGCGGAGGGACATGAGCATGTTGAGCATCGCCGCGGTAAACCACAGCGTGTTGATCGAGTACGTTTTGACGGTTTCCCAAAAACCATAAAGGTTCGCGCCGCCGAGGGGTTCCGAGATGACGACGGAAGCGCCGACCGAGAAGGGCAAAAGCAGAAGATTGTGTACGCCCCCGAGGTAAGACATCGGCAGGATATTGAAGAAGCGATTTTCCTTCGTAATTCCCATGAATGAGCAGAATAAGCGTTCGTTGCCGAGGAGCCTTTCGAATGCGATATCGATGCCCTTGGGAGCTGCGGTCGAACCAGAGGTATAGATTCGTAGGAAGACATCGGACGCCTCAAGTCGTTCGAATGGCAACCTCAATGTCTTGTCGCGATTCGACACGTCCCAAACGCCGAAGGGTTTTGCACGCTCAGACAGCTTCTCGGAGGCCAATCGCTCTGCATGAGACAATGGCACGAACGAGAGCACTTTCGCGTTCGGTACTTGATCAAGTGCGGCAGCGTGCTGGCGTAGAACATCTGGATTTGCGAAGACCAGCCGCGGTGCAGCGCTGGCTAGAATCTCCCCAATATAGTCCGTTGAAAGCTGCGGATTGAGGGGCACAACGACGGCCCCGCAGTGCCACGCCGCAAAATATAGATGCGAAAGCTCTAGGCAATTGATGGAAATGAAGCACAAGCGATCGCCAGGAGCGACGCCATAGCGGATGAGTTCGCTTGCAATACTCAGCGTCTCGTTTGCAACCTCGCCAAACGTTTTAGTTTTGCCGGTGCTGGGTTCAATAAGAAAAACCCGTCGCTCGTTTTGACTGAAGATATCGCGCGCGTGTTGAATCTGATCGATCATGCCCTGGTCCACTTAGTCAGACTTGAGCGCCGCTGAAGCGTTCGGATCATACGATCCGGCCGTCGTCGATTAGCACTCGTCTGTCGAGGCGAACCGTTGGCGCGCGCATCACGAAATCAACGTGAAATGGCACGGCGTTGCGTCCGCCTATCGTTATGTTGGAGCCGATGCCGAGATGAATTGTACCGCGGCAGCCCTCGTCCTGAAGCATGCTGCCGCACAACTCGGCCTTCGGGTTCAATCCGATGCCGAATTCGCCGAGTATGCGCGATTTCGGTCCCGCGTTGTTGAACATGCCTTCGGCAATTGCGGCTGCTTCGGTGGCGCCACTGACGCGCAGCACCGAGCCAGCCTCGAAGTGCAGCGCGATCGGTTCTTTAAGAAGACCGAGTTGCCGGCAAGGCACGCTGCCATCGATAACGGCTATGCCTTCCGCTGAACCCTCAATAGGAGCAATGTTGGTTTCCGCGTCCGGTGGCGAGCCAAGCGTGCCCGCAGTACGTACGACGCCCGGACAGCGATTTGCGGTTCGTCCCGAAACGCGAAACTTGAGATCGGTGCCCAAGGCGCTAGTTATGTGCACCCATTCGGCAGCCTCAAGCCGATCTCCGAGCGAACTCGCTTCGGCCGATAGTGCGCCAAAGTCGACGATCAGAGACTCTGAGGCGAGTTGCTCTATCGAATAGTCTGGGAGGCTAAGAAAACGCCCGCCTCTTGCTGTCGCAGCGCGACGAGCTTCGCTGTGCGCTAGCGACATTCTTGACAGGCAGAAGATTACATCGCTTTCCAGCATCGACGCTGCGACTGGGGAAGGCGGCTCGCAGCCGTGTATTTTAAGTTCAGAGATCAGCGTCTCGACCGTTTCCGCTCCCGCGTCTCTGCACTCGTTTGCAACGATGCGGCCAATCTCACGTGTATCGGTGCTCGCGATGACAAGTACACGCTCCGAAGCAGAAACGGCGGCGCAGTGTCCCACCAGCCACCGCGCACCCCTAACGGCCTCATCGGCGAGGTTATCGCGGCGTGAAGTCATAGCCGATCGACGCGGGGTTTGAAGGCCGGAAAACCGAGCTCAGTAAGCCTCTTGCAGTCAGCGGCTGCATCGAACTCCTCGACAAGCGTCAGGTCGCGTATGACGTTCAACGCTTGTGCAATTCGATCTTCCGATTCAGTGCCAATTGAAGCCCGGATAAATCTCTCCGTGCTTGCGCCGTAGGCGCTGCCCGGCACGACGGCGATGCCATGCTCGATCAACAAATGAATGGCGAAGTCCATACTCGAGCCCGGAAAGTTGCCGATGGAGAGGAAAAAGTAAAAGGTACTTTCTCCGCCAAGCCGCCCTAGTCCAAGGCTCTTGACCACTTCGGACACGCGTTTTCGCTTTTCAACAACCTCTCGCACCTGCGGAAGCGTGATCGAGATCACATCATCAAAATAGTGATTCATATAGTGCAGCAAAATCGTAGGACCGCAGGTTACGATATGCTGATTGAGCTTCAGTAGTGTTTTGATGATACGCGGCTCGCTAATTGCGTAGCCCACACGCCAACCCGACATTCCCATGTTCTTCGACAGTGAATTCACGATAATGACGCCGTCCTTGTCAGGCGCGACGGACGCCATCGAAGTAAAGCCTTCATCAATCAGAAAATCGCTGTAGGCCTCGTCAACAAGTATATAAACGCCAGCCTCGCGGCATTGGCGATAGAGCGAATGCAACTCGTCCTTAGTGTAGACACGACCCGAAGGATTGTTGGGATTGTTAATGACCAGGAGCCGTGACTTTGGCGAGATGTAATCCGCAAAGGTGTCGATTGGCGCATTATAAGGAATGAACCGTGGTTCGGCGCCGAGCAGACGAGCCTGCTCTTGATAAGAGAGCCAAGCAGGTTCATGGATTAGAACCTCTTCGCCGGCGTTTAACACCGATTGCATGACAAGAAATATTACGACTTTTGAGCCGGCACTTATGAGCACCTCGTCCATATGGACGGGGGCGTTGTATTGTCTTCCGTAGAAGTCGGCGATCTTCCGTCGTAACTCGGGAATGCCTTGACTATCGGAGTAGTGGTAACACTTCTCGACATCTAATGCCGCGAAGTCGAAAAGGGGAATCTGAAAGAACGCTTCGCCAAGCGAGAGCGTGATGACATCTCGGCCCATCCGACGCATGTCGTACACGAGCTGATTTACATAAATGGAGAGGGCTTCCGGGATACCTTCCGCGCGCTCTGATAGCGGTAGCGGTGGTGTCGACAGCTCGGCGGCACGGGAAAGCTTTATTGCAGTCATGCAATCAACTCAGTTCAAAGCGTGCTTGCGAATTTTGCCGACGCTCGTGCGAGGCAAGTCGTCGACCAAATAAAGTTCGTCTGGCCATTTTTCGCGCGGCAGCAAGCCGTGAAGCCAGGCGCGAATGCTCTCGACCTTTGCGCTCATTTGATGCGGCTTCAGCTGACAATAGAGTACGTAACTTTCGCCAAATATCTTGTGCTTGACCATCTTGGCACTCGCATCCGAGACCGCCTCATGGTTACGGGCAATGTCCTCGACTTCGCGCAAATAGATCAAAAGGTCGCCGCGCTTGACGATGTCACGCACGCGCCCCTCGAGAAAAAGTTGACCGTGCTCATCAATGTGGCCAATGTCGCCAGTATTGAGAAAACCTGACGGCTCCGCATTGCTGGAGTTGGCGCCTTCGGTCAGGTATCCCTCAAACATGTATGGCGTCCTGACCCAAATTTCGTTGACGCCTTCCTTGTCCGCTACCGGAACGAGTCGAGTCTCGACCCCGGGAAGCAGCACGCCAACCGAGTGTGCGTGTCGATTTCGCCGATTTTCTATCGTCTCAGTCGAAATGAAGCCGGTTTCTGAAAGCGCGTAGTTTTCCAGCACCGGGATGTTGAATGTTTCTTCAAACTGAACCTTGTCATCGAAGTCTGCTGGCGACATGCCAATAAGAAATGCGCGAACATGCTTGTGCATCTCTTCGTGAATCTTAGGGCCCATCAGCCTTACATCGCTCACCAGCCGAGACAGTATCGGCGGTGGTGACCAGATCACCGAGATCTCAAATCTTTGCACGTCGTGCCACAGGGTAAACGACGATTTTCCGGAGTAAGGCTCATCGACAACGATGCTGCTGCCTGTCGCGAGCGGGATGAGGCAGAGATTGTGCAATCCACCAAGATACGACATTGAGAGATTGTTCAGGAACCGCGCATCGTTTGCCATGAACGGGTGCATGGCCGCGAAGGCCTTGGCGCCTCGCCATAGGGTTGCGATATCGTAGCTGAGCAGCCTGAATCCACCCGTTGAACCGGACGTGGAAATTGCGAGAGCGCCAGCATTTTGCGACGCTCCGTTGACGGCACGTGCCGTCCCAAGCGGAACCCAACCGAAGCGCATGTCGAGCGGGACTTGCACACTTGGAATGTCTGCCTCATCCAAGACCGCCAGCAACTGACGATTTGGGAACGCCGGTAGGATCGTGAGATCCGCGTCGACAGATTTCAGAATGTCGCGAAGTTGGCCCGTCGTCGTTGTCTCGGCGACAGGAACGAAACGGTGGCCATGCACGCCCGCCGCGAGGAAAACGATGAGCTGCTCTACCGAGTTCGGAAGCAAAGAAAGGACCGCGGAGCCAGGCGCCATCCGGTAGCCTGCAAAGAAAGTGCCCATGCGGCGGAGCAGGTCGGCGCACTGTGCGAACGAAATAGTCAGCTGGCTGCGCGCATCGATCAGAAACACCTTATCGCCGCAGCGATCCATGATCGAAAGTATATCGTCAGCGAAGGCGTTCATGCGCGCCATGAAGCAGTTATCAGTTTCAGTTTCAAGCACAATCCGGATGCCAACGCGCGGCTCTGCCAGCCTCTGTGGATAGGGCAAAGCTCGCTTCCCTCGTGCCGCGATACAGACTGAGTTTCACGCCGACGTGTCGCGCAAGCCATCGATCAACAACGCGAACATCGCAGTGTTGAGTGAAGGTGCTTGATTTTGAAAAGACCCCAGCTTAGTAGCGACGCACTTTTTAGGGGTTCAAAGCATCGATGCTCAACCAATTCCCAGAGATTGCCGCCGCTCCGAAATTGTGCAGATTCGTCAATGCTGTGGCCTCTGAGTTTCCGCTCATTTCCGGGAAGCTTAAACAGTACACGTCCGAATTAGTGAAGACGACCCCGGACTACCTGCAGAATGCTGATGGCATCATCGAACTGGCGCAGGATGTTTGTGGGGCCACGGGGTGGGGAGAATCCGCGCTACGCGAGTACTACGCGGAGTTCGTCGTCGATTATCTGCGGGAACAATCGCAATTTTTGGCAACAGGAAGTTACTCGCGAGAGAACGAAGCCACCACTTCCGTCATTGACGAAGTTTATCATAATGACGAGTACATGCGCAGCTACATGATGGGGCTGCTGGCATCGTACGCAATATTTCCGCACCACTACAAGCAGTACAAATTCTATGTCGATCGTTTTGAGCCGACCCTTCCCTCCAACGGTGCATGCATCGAATTTGGGGTCGGCCACGGCATGTTCATGACCCATCTTCTGAAGAGGCAGAAAGGTCGGACCGGATTCGGCTTTGATCTGTCTGACATGGCTTTGACCATCGCTCGCGCGGTTGCATCGATCGACAAAATAGACCCTTCGCGGCTCACACTTGGCAACGCTGATGTCGCCTCGATGCCCTTGACGGGCGAGTACATTGCCATGACTGCGGCCGGGCTACTGGAACACATCAATGACCCGGTTGGCTTCCTTCGCCGCGTTCGAGAGCATCTGGCGCCCGAAGTCGGGCGCATCTTCTTCATGGTCCCGGTCAACACCGCCCATGCGGATCACGTAGTTCATTTGGAAACGGTCGACGATTGTCGGCATCTAATGCTGGAGGGCGGACTCGACCTCGTCGAGGAGGAGATCGCGCCTACCGAGAATCTTGATCTGGACGAACTCTATCGTCGGAAAATTCCGATCATCTATCTCGGTATCTACAAGCGCGGAGCCTGATCGGACAATGCGAGCCTATTGGGATCCGAACTCCATCCTTCTGCCAGATGGCGAGGACAGGTGGCGCTTGTTTCATGTCAATTTCCGGCGAAATATTATGATCGGCATAGATGTGCTGCCGGTGATTGGAAAATTGGCAGAGGCCGGCTCTGCCGGCATCGCCGTCGAACAGCTGAGTGAAGCCTGCAACAAGCGAAAATTGAAGGCACTCGATGTCACGTCGTTTGCGCTGATCGAGCATGCATTTGCGAACTCGGCTATGTTCGATCGCGAGGCAGCCGCTGATCAGCTTCCGGAAGTCACAACTGAAGAATTTATGGACCTCATGAAGGACTGCGGTTTTGTCGCTTCATCGTGGCCGATTGTCCGCGATCACGAGAAGAAAGGCTTTGTCGATCGCTTCAAAGGAAACTTCTATCAGCAAATTGGAACCGAGTGCGTCTTTGAACGGGTTGATCCCACTGAATGGTGGGTCAATCAAAAATTCACGCCGGACCGCAAAGCTACACGCAAAACGCCGTACCACTACATTCAGGACCTATTTCTCGACGGCTATCTAAGAAAGAATTTTACGGATCGGAACGTCATCGAGATCGGTTGCGGCACCGGTTATTATACCAATCGCATCGCGCAATACGCGGCGAGCGCAGTCGGACTCGATTACAATGCCGGCTATATCGAGACGGCAAGGACCGTTTGGGATAGTCCGGGTGACAAACGAGCCGAGTACGCTGTCTGCAACATCATCGACATGATGTCGGATCGGCCCGACTTGTTGCAGCGCCGGTACGACGCCGTCCTTCTCATCGATACCTTTCTTTTCCTCTTCGATCCGATCTACCAACCCAAGCTGTACGGGACGCGGGTCTCAATCTTGCGCAACCTCGCTGGCCTGCTGAGCGACGGCGGACGAATCGTCATCATGGATCCACATCCACTGTGGTTATCGCCGATGCTTGGAGATGCCAGCCGGCCATTTGCAGTGCTCGACAGTTACCGCCATCGCCACTTCAAGGTTATACCGACGATCGAAGAGGTGACGAGCCTTCTTCATGAGGCAGATCTGCGCATCGCCCGCGTGTTGGAGCCCCAAATCGAGGAAGGTTACAGTGACCGCGATCTGATGGGCTTCAATTTCTATAGAGAGTTCCCGGCTTGGTGGGTGTTTGAGACAGAGTCGGCGGGAAGCGGTTCGGTTGTGGAAAAACGGCCGTAGGTGGAATCCGTCGCGTCGCTAGTGGTAACACCGCGGTGAAAACCACTCAGACGAATTGCGAAAGCGAGAGGTAAGAAATGGATCGCGCACAGATCACGGGCGAGTTGCAAAACATCTTCTGCCGCGTCCTCGAAGATCCGGGCATTGTGCTCAACGATGCCATGACGGCACATGATCATCCGGCATGGGACTCCCTAAGTCACATAAAGCTGATCGTGAGCGTCGAGCAGCATTTTAAGAAGCGCTTTTCAAATGCTGAGGTCGCGAGGTTGGCAAATGTGGGAGATCTCGTGTCTCTTCTCGAAAAGAAGCTGAAGTCCTGATAACGCTTCGTGCGCGGTCGAAAGTGCAGCCGAAGCCTGAACACGGGGAGTTTTGATGAACGCTCAGGACGTACTGAGCTCGCTCGACAAAAGCATCAGCTCGACCCAAGGGATCTATATCGACAGCCTCCACTTCCTCCTATTCGCGATCATCGCGATTATCTTCTGTCGCCTTATTAGCAGTCAGCGCATTCGCCTGGCGGTGCTTGCAGCGCTCAATCTCTATTTCGTCGCGCTCTGCCTTAACTCGTTATCTCAAGTCTTGCTTCTAGTTGGCATCGTTCTCGGCACGTACGCCGTAGGCATGATTAAGCTGGCCAAGGGCGACGGCTGGACCGGCTGGATGCAAGTGATCTCGCTCGTTTTTCTGTGGTTCTTCCTGTTTATTGTCAAAGACCCAAGCCTTCTTGCGCCATTGAATCCGTTCAGCTGGCACCCGATTGCGCTGATCGGCGTATCTTTCCTCATGTTTCGCTGCATCTCTTATGTCAGCGATATCGACTACATCGGCGATAAGAGCTTCCTGAACCTCGTCAACTATCTTTTGTTTTTTCCCTCGCTGCTGTCGGGTCCGATCGAGAAGTTCGATGAATTCAGCGAGCAGTTCTCTCGGCCGCCTGATGACGACCCATCGATCGTGCTTCCGGCTATGCACCGCGTAGCCAACGGATTAATTAAGAAGTACGTGATCGCCGACAATCTCATGACCTTCGGCGTATTCAGCATTCACGATCCCTTGGCGACGGCCTCGCTCCTGGTCTGGGTCGGCGTTCTTCTGCAGTGGATCATCATCTTTTTCGACTTCAGCGGATATTGCGACATCATGATCGGCGTCGCGAGGCTGATGGGGTTCCGGCTGAGCGAAAACTTCGACCGGCCGTTCGCATCGAGCAACATTCAAGAGTTCTGGACGCGTTGGCACATCACGCTGGGAAAATTCGTCCGCGATTATCTCTTTCTACCCTTCCAGGCCACGATCTACAGGAATGTCAGCGTCAACTGGCAATTCCCGGCGGTTCTTTTGGTCTACTTCGTAGTTATGATGGTCATACTGCTGTGGCACGGAACGACTTGGGGCTTTTTCGTCATGGGTTGCTTACATGGCAGCGCTCTCATCGCCCTATTGCTTTTTCGAAAATACAAGCTGGTGCCCGTTATGGCGCCTTATATCGGACAGCGCGGCGAGGCTATTGCTTGGGCGCTTCTGACTTATCTTTTTGTCTCGCTGACGGTGGTGTTCTGGCATCCCAACGCGCACTGGGGCGCTGCAGCCATTGGTCGAATGATGGGGTGGAAGTAAGCGATGAAACCTGAGCTGAAGTCACTTGCCTCGATTGCTTGGCTGGCTGTGAAGGTTTTCGCCTTCATGGTTTTATCGAATGGCGATGTTGCCGCCTTCATCTATCAAAACTTCTGAGCCGCCAATGCACGTCTTGCGTAGACTACTGTTTTCCCTTGCTGCTCTCGTGCTGCTATTAGGGCTCGTAGACATAGGGCTGAGGTTGATCTCGGAAGACAAGCGGTTGCCATTCGCCGTTGTCGACATCGAGACCTATCCCACTCTGCGGGCCAAGCTCATGGACCTGCAGGAGCGACGAGGCATCAAGGTTGCTGTCTTCGGGGACTCGGTCGTCTACGGTGCCAGCATGGCCAAGGTGATGGGACCCGAGTGGCGGGGAGCAACGTTGGATCGCGTTCTCGAAACGCGGCTGCGATCCTCCCTCGGCCGTGACGATGTCTACGTCTTAAATCTCGGCATGAATGGCCTGCTTTATAGCGATATGGAATCGCTCACGCGGCTGCTCGAAAAAGTCGGTGTCAACGCTTATATTTTCAACGTGAGTTTGCGCTCCTTTTCCGCTGATTTTTCGGGAACGGAAGAGGCGGTGACGCGGCCATGGCTGAAAACATATGCGGACGCTCCATCGATCGACTCTGCCGTCAGCGGAAGTCCGCTTGATCGTTTTCTCGATGAAATGGTGGCGCGCTATTGGTACGCGTACCGTATCAAGGATTTGGTAAAGTTCCGCGTTTTCGGCGCCCAGCCCAAGAATGTTCTTGCCGACCTTCATTCGAGATTCAACTCGATGCTGGGGCAGACAAATGGAGCGCCCGACGACCCGCTGCTCCTGCTGCTCAAGATCAAGCGACGATACGCGCGCATCGACTTATCGGGCAAAAATGCGCAATGGCAGTCATTTAACACGATGCTCGACGAGTTGAAGTCCACAGGAAAGCCCGTGCTCGCTTTTTATTCGACTGAAAACCCCCAGATCGCAGGGAAGATCGCTAATAAAGAACATCTGGAGACGATGCGGGCTACCATCGCGAAAACAATCGAGGGAAGAGCCCTCTACTTACCCCCGCTCGCCGACCTTAGAAGAGAACACTTCGTAGATAATTTTCATCTGACGAGCGAGGGAACGCAGCTGCTTGGGGACGCCCTGGCAAAAATGCTTCTGCCGGAGATGACGAAACGAAGGGACATTATTGCAAGCCCATGATTCTGGGTTTTGAGCACGTCACCCTGAGCTGCGACGACGTCAATGGCGCCGTGAAGATTCTGTCAAAGATCGGATATTCGCCAATCCTCGCGCCCTGTTGGGTCGAAAATCATGTGGCGAAAGCACCCCTGCTGCACAAGTATGAGCCGACAATGTACGTCGCTCTTCTCGACTGTCCCAATGCGACGCGGATTGAGATCGCACGTCAGAGCGAAGTCAAAGAGCACGATCGGGGTGCCTACGGAATTGTTTTTGAGACGCTCAAAGATGGCGTGAGGCAACGCGACGAAGACTTGCGCGCCGTATCGCATATTACAGAGTTAGAACTTGCATCCATTCCATTCGCGGCACTCAGCTTGGACGAAGTGGAAAGTGGCCTCTCGAGCGCGCGCGACATCAGAGGGGTAAGTTTTCTGACCTCGGATATCACTGAGTCGTCCGTCTTCTGGGCCGAACTGCTTGGTGTAGAAGCTCACTGGTCAAACTTTGCGGGTCGGCGACTGGCAAAGCTTCCTTTCAAGGCCGCATTTCCGCGCTGGTCGCTTGATCTTTATTTGCTCGAAACCCACGCTGCGGCTCGGCCTAAAATGCTGGACGACCAGGGGTTCACCAACCTCGCCCTCATCGTCAGCGACCTGAGCCATGACCGAGACGTCTTCGTGTCCGCAGGTGCAGAAGTGATCACCGAAGTTTTTTCGATCGAAATTGGCGGGCAATCTGTTTTGGCAGAGTTGTTCCGAGCCCCATCAGGTCAGATCATCGAAGTCGTCCAGGTTCCAGCGAAGAGATAGACCTTGAGCCAATGCAGCTCTCGCGTCCGCGGCATGACTTCTGCAAAGACTAATCGGCAGCGGCGAGCGTTTGCGCGATGCCTGCGGCCGGAGTTAGGAACGAATCAATCTCAACTCTGCCTGCGAGTTTGTTCAAGTCGGGTACGATGGGCGTCGGAACCGGCGCATCTGTCAACTCGAGATTGAGTGGTCTTTTTGCTTCGTCGGAAATCGTCCGGAGAAGGCCACCGAGACTTGTCGCGTGAGGGCTGGCCACGTTCCAGACACCAGTCCAGGCATTCTCAGTTGCGAGAGCAAAGATGCGCGCCGTATCGGCTACGTATGTTGGCACGAAAACGAGGCCCTCGCCGTCCTTCGGAAGAGTGACCTTGGCTCCTGATCTCACGCTCTCGATCAGGCGGGCGATCAACATGTTCCGCTGACCCGGTCCATAAAGGAAAAAGACTCGGAGGTTCGCGACGGCAAACTTTGAGCAGTAGGCCTCACTGATGAGTTCCGCGGCGAGCTTACTCACCCCGTAGTATCCGGTAGGACGTAAAGCCGAGTCTTCGCTCATCGGCCCGACGAAGGGTTCATAGACAGTACCGGTGCTCGCAAGGACCATTCGCGAAATTCCCGCGGCCAGTCCATATTCGCAGAGCTGCTGCACAAGGCGAATGTTGACGGCGAAGACGTCCGGCGCGCCGTCCGGAAAATTCCGGTATCCGTTAGACTGGGCCAAGTGAATGATGGCATCAGCTTGTGCCGGGAGGAGGCTACGATCGAGACCGGTCGAGAGATCAGTCTCGATCCAGTGCACGCCTCCGACAGCCGGAATATTCGGTTTGCGCCGTACGAGGCAAAAGAGCTCGTGGCGTGGGGAAAGCTGCCGCACCAACTCCTGCCCCAGAAAGCCTACGGCGCCAGTCAGCAAAATTTTCATTATCGAATTCCCAAGAAATCGACGCCGATAACCGCGTCGTACTCTGGCAGTGTACCGATCACGCAATAGCTCTAAAAGTTTTTCTAAGTATTGGCTGGCATCCGCTGCGCCGCTCGGCGGGCGTCGACTTCCGCCTTGTGCTTGGCTCGCCAATCGATGAGCGCCCGGAGCCCTTCATCGAGACCGATCTCAGCCTTGAACCCGATTTCCTTCGTGGCGCGCGACGGATCGCCGATCCGATTGCGCACGAGGGTCGCCTGGCTGCGAGGTTTATATTGGATGTCCTTGTTGCAGCCCGTGAGATTGAGGAGCCGCTCGGCCAGTTCCTTCAACGACGTCCGAATTCCAGTGCCGACGTTGTAATAGCGAGCAACCGTGCTCGCCTTCATGGCGCAGACATTTGCGAGCGCGCAGTCGTATACGGACACGAAATCGAAGGCTTCCGAGCCGTCTCCCAGGATGGTCGGTCCTTCACCGTTGTCAATCGCGTCGAGCATTTTCATGATCACGGCAATATAAGCGCCGTGATAATCCTGCCGGGGGCCGTAAACGTTCATGTACCGCAGCCCTACGGCTTCCAAACCGTAGCGATAGTGATAGGCCGTCACCATCGCCTCTCCGGCGATCTTGGTAGCCCCGTAGAAATTCTTGTTGTTGAACGGATGGTCTTCCGTCATCGGCTCTTCGACCGCGTCTCCGTAAACGGACGCCGACGATGAGAAGACGAGCCGCTTCACGCCTTGCGCGACACAAGCTTCGAGGACGTTGAATGTGCCGCGCACGTTCACGTCGAATGCCGAGCGAGGATACTCGTGACATTGCAGCAACCAGAGTGCCGCAAAGTGAAATACGCCGTCTGCGCCTTCAAAGGCCTTATTCAGAATATCGGTCTGCATCACGTCGCCACCGATATCGAAGACGCGCACTCGCGGATCCCGCATCGCGTCTGCCAGGTTCTCGCGTGTGCCACGCTGAAAGTTGTCGTAGATCACGATCTCGCGCACATCGGTGCGAACGAGTTTGTCAACTGTGTGAGAGCCGATCAGTCCGGCCCCACCAACAAGCACGACTTTTTTGCCTGACAATTCCATGATGCAGTGACCCCGTGATCGAAAGCTCGGCGCTGGTATCAGATAGGACAAACCAACACAATCTGATCGGTTTACTTTTCAGTGCGAACGGCTAAAACGGCGCACACATTCGGACAGCAATACGGGACGCTCGGATGCGACGCTCCGCAATTGAACATTTGAAATCGCCGGCGCTCGGACTCGCCAACGGCACGACACTCGACGTGTTCGATGAGCGCGACGGACACGTGATCGAAGGCGTAATCAAATCCCATGAAACGCGATGGTTTCCTATCATCGACGGAGTACCGTGTTTTCTAACCGGCGTGCTGCAGCCCGACTTTAGGGAGTTCGCTTCGCGCCACTCGCTGCCCTCGCCTTCGGGCGGACCGTCACGTGCCGCGGCGGCGGAACAAGCAAAGACCAACGAGACCTTTTCGGACAAGTGGCGCCGCTTCAAGAACTATGGGCTTGAACCCGAGCATCAGCAGTTTCTCTATGGGTGGTACTGCAAGAAATTAGGTCTCGACAGCGTCGACGATATCAAGACCTTCTATTCCTCCAAGGGCCGTATTCTCGAGGTTGGACCTGGATCCGGATTCAACACCCGGTTCATTGCCGAGCATACCAAAGGAGAGGTCTTCGCACTTGATGTGTCGGACGCCGCAGACACGACCTTCGGCAATACTAGTCATTTGCCGAATTGCACCGTCGTCAAAGCCGATTTGATGCTCGCGCCGTTTCCGGAAAATCACTTCGACTTCGTCATCGCAGACGGCGTGCTCCACCACACGCCCAATACGCGCGACGCCGTACAGGCTCTCTACCGCCTGGTGAAGCCAGGGGGTCAGTTTTTCTTCTACGTGTACCGAAGGATGGGCGCAGCTCGGGCCTTCGTCGACCAACACATTCGGGCTAGCTTCTCACAACTTCAGCCGGAAGCCTGCTATGAGGCCTGCGAAGCTATTACGGAACTCGGCCGCGAGCTTTCCAAACTCGACGCATCGATAACGCTCGAAAAGCCGATACCGGTTCTCGGCATTCCCGCCGGTACTCATAATGTGCAACGGCTACTGTACTATAATTTCGTCAAGTGCTTCTGGAACGACGCCTTCGATTACGAGACCAACAACATGGTCAACTTCGATTGGTATCATCCGCACAACGCTTGGCAGCATACTGACGATGAGGTTCGCGGCTGGCTTGAAGAACTGAATGTAACGACGGCCAGCTTCAACGATTCCAATCCGAACGGCATCTCAGTACTCCTGACCAAGCCGGCCTAGGCCTTCGTGCCTCTGCAGATGGACATCACGGCGGAAGGCCGAAACGAGTCCGAAGGCAGCGATGCCTTGCGCGTCTTGCATCTTCCGGACGTGGTCGGGGGACATCCGACTGCACTCGCAATGGGAGAGCGCGCTCTCGGTGCGTCTTCTGAAACATTAAGCTACACCCAGTCCCCTTTCGGCTACCGGCCGGAAAAGACGCTCAAGTACACTGCATCATCGGCGGTGATGCGCTGGGGAGAACGGCTTGCAACGTTCGCACGAATTCGGAACGATTATGACGTCTTCCATTTCAACTTTGGCCGGAGCCTCCTGACGCCTTCGTCGGGTCGGTGGCCGTTGCCTGAGCTTGGATGGTATGCGCGGAATGCGCTGAAGGTCATGACTTTTCAGGGGTCGGATGCCAGAACCGCATACGATCCCGTCATCGAACAGTCTCTCGAGGCCGAACGCGCGCTCGGGAACGAAGTCGATTCGTCCGTCTGGAGCAGCGAGGGATTTGCGTCGCGTCGCCGCCGCAGCCTCGTGACCATCGACAGGGCCGCGAAGTATTGCGACCGTTTATATGCTCTCAATCCAGATTTGCTCGCGGAAATGCCGGCCGAATTGTCTTCATTCTTCCCGTATGCGATCGACCCCAATTTCGAAAGGCTGCTTTCAGACGCGACGCCACTGAGCAGACGTAGTCAACGGCACCTGCACGTCGTGCATCTCAGCACCAACCGCATTTTGAAGGGAACGGGACTGATCGAGAAAGCCTTGCGCCAGGCGCAAGGAGGCGATGATCTGGATCTAACATTCGAAATCGTATTTCGGGCGGACCGTCGGTCTGCACTTGCCGCGCTTGCGCGTGCCGACGTTGTCATTGATCAGATGGTATTGGGCTGGTATGGCGCGGCAGCTGTCGAGGCATGCTACCTCAAGAAACCCGTGATCGCGTGGATCTCTGAGGCCCAAGCCAAGCACGCGCCCCTGGATCTCATAGCTGCGCTGCCGTTCGTGGTGGCGCCGCATTCCGGCATTGCCGACGCATTGAAGACGTTCTCGCGCAATCGTGAGCAACTTATCGCCACGGGAGAACGCGGTTTGGAATTCGCGTTGAAGTGGCACGATCCAGTCACGGTTGCTCGGCAATCTCTGGCTAGTTATAAACATCTTATCGGCGCGCGCCGAATGGACATGGCGAGACGCAATCATACATGATGCTGCTGCATAGGCTGGTGGCGCTTGATTGTGTGCAGTCGGCATCTTGAAGGCAAACAGTGACGGCCTTGGATGTGTCCTGTAGGTTCTCAACTAGGAAGGCTAGACGGTTCCATTGACGGCGGCTGCAGAGAAAGGCGATCCTGACTACAACGAAATTCTCGGGCGTCTTGCCAATCTCGAGAATGCAGCCTCCAACGCAGATATTCTGCATAAGCAGTCGCTCGTCGCGGTTCAGTCTCTTCAGCCGCGATTAGCTGCTATTGAGCGACGCTTCAACGAAACGGCTGCTGCCGATAATAATGCGCGCTTGGCGGCGCTTGAGGCTGCAGCTCTGACGCGGCAGTGGGACGTCTCTGGCAACTTCAATCCCCCGGTATTCCAATCGGGCCGGTCAGACTGGAAGGCATTGCTGGCCGCTCACAAGCCGCAGCTATTCGAATCCTGGCTGCGTTCATACGAGATGGCGCTTCCTCACTATAATAAGTCGATCGAAGGTAGCTGCAGCACCTGGAACAATCGCTTCGCCGTAGCCTTTCGGGATTATCTCAAGCTGTATGCGCGCGGCTACGTTCTCGATGTTGGAAGTGGGACACTGAGCATGCCGGTCTATCTAGCCGGCTATCCCGAAAGTCGTGCGAGAGGGCTCGAGCCCCGGCCGATAGACGGAAAGACCGACTTGCAGATCATGTGCGGCGTCAACGAGTTTATTCCTTTCGCCGATGACAGTTTCCAAACAGTCTGTAACGCAACGTCGCTCGACCACGTTATCGACCTCGACACAGCGCTGGCGGAGACCGCGCGCGTTCTGAGCGATGACGGACTTTTCGTCGTCTGGTATGCCCATGTACCCGACGCGGCGCCTCCCAGCGACAAGCCTCGCGTCAATGACAGGGGAGAGGAGGCCGGCGTAGACGAGTTTCACCTCTTTCACATCAATGACGACTGGTTTCTGCCGATGATCGAGCGGCATTTTCGCGTGATCGACCGGCGGGTCTATCCGGTAGGGTCCTTCAGTCATGTTTTCGCGGCCTATGCACCGCATTAGCTGATGTTTGCGCCACGATCATTCAACGTCGCGACCGGCGGCGATGCAAAGGCCGATATAGAGGCGCGATGTGCGGCTGTCGTCGACAGCACGGCGAAGCTCGGGATAGTAAATCCGTTCAGCTACTATGAAGAGTTTGTGACGGGCATCGAACGCGCCAACATCAGTGTAGTACCGCTTTCAGAGATCGCTCAGCCCAATGCGTCCGGAGCCAAACGGATTGCTTTGAGGCACGACATCGACGCGGACATCGTGGTCGCGATCGCATGTGCACAGCATCTTGAGCGGCGCGGGTTACCGGGTTCGTTTTTTCCGCTTCACACGGCGCACTATTATGGCCGGTTCGATCGCAACGGCGATGCTCTGACTTTTGTGCGCCATGAGGGTCTCGGCGAGCTTCTCGCAGACCTTCGCCGTACCGGGATGGAAATCGGCATCCACAACGACGCGCTCGGAGTCATTCATGATCAAGGCGCCGATGGAATCGGTCACTTGGTTGGCGAGATCGAGTGGATGCGCGGCAGCGGCATCAACGTCCGCAGCACGGTTGCCCACAATTCCGCCGCGGTTTACGGCGCCGAAAACTTCGAAATATTCAAGGGCCTGGCCGTAGGAGACAGGTGCGTCGTGCATTGGCGCGGCTGCTCAATCCCGCTTCAAACACTCGACATGGCGGGGCTCGGTCTCGAGTACGAAGGCAATCATCCGCGACTGCGGCCGGCGCTCGACCTCAAGCGGCTCCAGCGTATCACGGAAGGCAAAGGAGATTTGCTGCGTCAACCGGATTGGCTGAAAGCTTACTTCTTGGATCATCCCGTGTTCGAGCGCGGGTATGACTACGATGCGTGGCTTATCGGCCGCGATCAGTGGGTGGTTGCTGGAGCCGGTGACGTGCACTTTCCACTGACTCAGTCGGAGTTCCTGAACACACTCGCGGCATTACCGAATAAGACCGATATCGTCGTCTCAGTGCATCCGATTTACGTGGCAGGGGGAGTTCCGGAAGCCCGCGAGAGGAGTGTTCGCGAAGGAGGAGCTTGAAACTTCGGCTGCAGCAAGAGGCGGATATCGCCTTCGCGACAAAAGTGCTGGGCCTGATGCGGAGACGATGACTTGTATGGCGATGAAATATGTGTTCGTAGCTCTGGCCGGATGCTCGGCTTTGGTAGGAGCGCGATCGCCTGCTTAAGGCATGCTTCGGGTTGGATACATTCTAAGAGCACTTTCGCTTGATAGGTCCAGTTTAAACACGACATGCGAAGCCTTCCACCGTCATTCAAACACTTCTTCGCGCTCTCAAGCGATTGCGATGGTCTGTTCGACACGAACAACGCCATCGAAATGTACGATCTCCTGCGCGACCGAATGCAGCTGCCCATTGCCGACAGTGTCCATCTCGATCAGCTACGTCTTTCGCAGTGGGTGATCATAGGCACGGTTGCGCATCTGCTTGATCCTGCGGAAGCGAGCTACGCCGGGATCTGTCGTCAAATGCCTGAATGGCTCAACTTTGCGCATCGGGGTCTGATCGATACGTTGCATGGCGCGATTTCCGCGACTTCCGTCAGAATTGGAGTGCCTGCCGACGATGGAGCCGGTACGGCTGACGATAATTCGCCTCAAGGCAAGTTTCCGCGTCAATTCATTCTCAACGGCGAAGCGACACAAAGGCTCTCTCTAAAGTTTCTAGCGATGCCGGAGTGGTCAGAGGGCACGGCGTCCAGATATTTCGTCTGTCGCATTGCGTGCCGAGACATTTCCTCGCAATTCAATGTCTTTATTTCGACGGCGTCGTCCGTGGTCTTCTCTGGAACGTTCGTAGGGCGTGGCGTTTTCGCGCCCGAACTCCTTAGGATACCTCTTACGCTCGAGCGTCTCATTGACGAGACTATACTCAAATCCAAAGGTAAGCTTCGACAACTTTTCGAACTTCGCGACGGCATCCGGGTCGTCATCGACTTTGTCCCGGGCTCAGGGAAGGGGGTCGACATTTTCGATCCAGGGCTTGTCTCCCATAGTTCAGACGAGGTTGAAGAGCTGGGAAGATTTGCCGAAGAGTCAAACTTTACTTTAGGCGCGTTCACGAGTCATGGAGGGGGTCCCGTCTTCAGGCCCGACGGGTTTCTTGCAGAGGCAGCCAACGATGATCGAGTTCTCGCAGATAACCCCGCTAATGAGATTTATCTGACGGCGCAACTCGATCGGCTTCGTTGCCACTATCGCAATACGTACCAAAACACATCCCAGTGCGAAGTTCAGTCGATCGAGACACTCTTGGTGAAGCGCAAGGACTGGGACGGGGTTTCGTTTTACGACTTCACGCGATACTCAGCATTTAGTCCGTCAGACGTCGAACGAAATGGGCGGCTCTTCACGAGAAATTCCGTGGCATTGAATCCCAGCTTGAGGGAAACGCTTGGGATAAACATAAAGCAGCTTCGGGAAGAACTCGGAGCGCGAGTCGACGAGGGAACCGGCGGTCTCGTCTATACGCACATTTTTGCCACACAGGCTGCCGCGCCGGGCATCGATAGTGATTTCTTTGCCAAACCACTGAATCAGGAAACGATCAATGAGCTTCAGAGTCTGCGGGACAGCCACTACGGCTTAAATGGCAACGTTGAAGATCGCATTTTCGTCGCGCCGCAGTCGATCCTGCTAAAGCTTTCGCAAGTCACAAATGGATTGAAGAGAGCGAACTGTCGGTTGCATCCCGCGATAAGCACCATAGAAATCACGTCGTGGGTCGACGAGGTGTCTGGGCATAAATTGCCGGATCCGGCTACGAAGTGGCGCGACCTCCGGCTTGTTTATTTTCCTGTTGACGACGTTGATGCGGCGCGCGTCATCGTCGATGGGCAAGATGTCTCGAACCTGATTCGCATGCGCACGAGTGAAGTTGGGCCTGCCGGGTATGTCAGCGTTTGCGATATCGCGACCCGCTCGCCGGCATTCGGACATTGGATTTCTGAATCAAACGCAAATTTCGAAGTTCTGCCGAAGAACTGGCGGGTGGGTCTCGACTCCATCATGCACACGGTTGATGCTTCGACAGCGCTTTGCATAAGACCGAAAAGCTTGTCTTTCACTGATGCGAGCGGGCTCGGGTTGCGGCTCGCAGCCAGCGGACCGGTATCCGTACGCTGTGCAATCAACATGAAGAGCGGCTTGTCGCTCGTGCTCGAAGTCGATCATACGAGGTCCCAGCACTACGTGCCGCTCTGGTCGGTAGCGAATGGAAGCGTCTTCGATACAACGGCAGAGCCGCCTTTCGGTCTCGTAGATCAAGTATTGATCGAGGTCTCCGGCAAACCGGCGACAGAACTGAGTTTGTCTTTAGATCGATATCGAGATGAGGAAGCGAAATATCCTGAAACCAAGGGCTACTTCATCACCGGTCGAGCCGTTGGCTTTCATCCTACTGATACGATCGTTGCTTCATGTGGGTCCATTGAGGATTCGACTGCGATTGCGGCCTCTGGCTTTTTCGCCATTCCTCGAAAGTGGCTCCCGATGAGCGAGGTCAAACTCAGCATGAGGCGCAAGGACGGGTCGGTTTCTTACCCAAGTACAGGAAGACACGTTCTGATGACGACGAACCGATCGGATGTCGTGTTCGACTCGAAGGGAAATGTATGATCAAGGTCACGGCGCTGGTTTCGATATCATATACGGGCACGACGTGGATCAACTACGTGCTATCCAATCACCCAGATGCCGTCTATCTCGGGCCGCCAGACCGTTCTTGGAAGCTGCCGCCCGAGCACGTGCCCTATGCTTGTCTCCTGCATCGTGGCGGGACTTGCAGCTTCTGGAACGACTTTTATTCGCATTATGATCGCGAGGCACGATATCTGCCGCAATTCTCGGCCGCGACGGGGGGGCGTCATATTTTTATTGCAAACCCCACACCCGCGTTTCGGGCCGAGGAGATCGAGCAGCCTGACGTTGAATATCGTGAGATCATCGTTCTTCGGGATGGTCGCGGGATTATCGAGAGCTTTCGGCATCACGTGCCTAGTCTTTATCCGACCGTAGGTGCGATCGCTCAAAACTGGCTCCTTCCTGCATGTAGGATCATGTTGGCCCGCGCTCGGTCTCTGGGTGAGCGGGCCCTCGTTGTGCGCTACGAGGATGTCGCCGCCGATCCTTTGAAACTCGTCAATACAATTGGCGAATTCGTTGGCCTTTCCCATGCCGACGACTGTCTCGAGTATTGGAAACAGGATGTGCATCCGACGGCTGGCAACATCGGAACAACGGAAATCATCGCTAGGTTTCAGGGACTGCCTGAAATTCAGCACTCTAAATCGGCGGACTATGATAAGCGCTATGAAGCTCTTCGTATCAATCCGCGCGCCGTAGAGTTGGATGAATCATGGCGGGTCAGATTTACGTCTGAAGAGATGGGCGACTACAAGGATAAGATGGGCGACATCCACCAGCAGCTGGGCTACGCATACTAATCCGTATGAAAATAGATTATTCGCACGATGACTTCAAAAACCTCGATCCGATAGAGGTCGGTGGACTCAATCCATACGGCAAAGGCGATCCGAATGTTTTCAATCTGTTCAAGCTCGGCCCGAATTATTTCCGCGGCTATATCCAAATGCGAACACAGTTCGTGGGTCGCACGAGCGTTTTGGACCTACTTGGGGGCTTCGGAATCTGGTCGCTGTTTTTAAGAGAAGTCAATGATCACGTCGTGTGTCTCGATCGCGTAAAGGGCTGCGAGCAATATTTCGGCAACATGGTACGTTTCTTCGGTGCCGATAATATCGAATTCGTGTGCGACGAGATTGATCACATAAAATCGATGCGGGCAGAATCGTTTGATTATGTATGGATGAACTCCGCACTCCAGTACGTCGACCGGAAGTTCGCCTTATCGCAAGTTTATCGGCTGCTTAAGCCTGGCGGCAGGCTTTTTGTCGGGAACTACAACTCGACCGGGTTAATGCTGCATCACGTCCAAAGTGGAATCCAAGGAAATGCGATAAATGCGGGCGCTTCGCAGTGGGCCTTGGACGCTCTAGTGAGGGGTCCCGGGGGGAACGGTAATCCAAACTATGTCGATCTCGACTCCTGCGAGAGTGTTTGCAGCGAGTTCGGGCTCAATCTCATCAACATAACGCCTCAGGGATACATCGACTTGCGTGAGGATCGTGGCAAGGTCGCGGGAAGAGAAGCGCCGAAGGTGAACGATCACTACTACATGACTGTAGAATTCGTCGCGGAACGCCCCAGATGATGTGCGGGGGTCACCTCCTACCCAAGCCGCGGTTTCAATGACCGAAATCGCCGTCCGCGAGATCCTCGAGGCGCTGCGTAGGACCGATTACTGGTTCTATCTTGGTGTCGGCGATCTTCGCCGGAAGTACATCCGTACCTTCATGGGCCCCATTTGGAACCTGCTGAATAGCATCCTATTCATCTTGGTGGTGGGCGGGTGTTACTCTCTCGTCTTTCACGAAGACGTCTCCAAAATGCTGCCGCATCTCTCTGCCGGCTACTTCACCTGGCAGTATATAACGGGCTGCATAACCGAGAGTGCGTCTCTCATTCACACAAACGGCATTGTCATCAAGACGAGCAGGATAACGCCGTCTCAGCTTATCCTGCGCATGATCGCGAAAAATACCACGATCTTTTGCCAGAATACTCTGCTGGCGCTGGTCGTTTGCTGGATGTTTGTCGGTCCATCGCTTTTGGCGCCCTTGGCTGTGATAGGCATTGCGGCAAACTGCTTGTTCCTGACGCCCTTTTGCTTCCTTGTCGCGATGGTGTGTGCGCGCTATCGCGACGTCGAACCAATCATACAAAACTTCCTGATGATCATGCTGTTCATCACGCCGATCCTGTGGATGCCGAGCACCTTATCGCCGGAGCATAGGTTCGTCGTCGAATTTAATCCTGCATACCATTTCATCCAGGTTGTTCGGCAACCCTTGCTGGGAGAAGTGCCTGAGCTGTTGTCCTACCTGGTTTGCGCTGCATCCATCGTGGGGGCCAACGCGTTCCTCGTCGCGTTTTACGGACGTTATCGATCGCGACTGGCATACTGGGTCTGACACGTGGCGAGCATCCGAGCCTCAAACCTCAGCGTCGAATTCCCGATCAGCGGGATGTCGAAAAGCCTGCTTAATTCGGTCGGCCGATCTGTAGGCGGAATGCTTCGCAGATCGGACCGAAACCATCCCGGACATATTTTCGTCAATGCGCTCGACCACATCGACCTCGATCTAAAAGATGGGGATCGCGTCGGGATTCTTGGTCACAACGGCGCCGGCAAATCAACGCTCCTGCAGACGCTGAATGGGGGAATCACGCCGACATCGGGTACGTTGGAGGTTCAGGGGCATATCGCTCCACTGCTGAACCTCGGAAACGGAGCAGCGGCGGACTTCAGCGGCTACGAAAATATCATGCTTCTCGGATTGCATGCCGGCATGTCTCGCGCGCAAATTCAGGCCCGGCGTGAAGAGATCGTCGCGTTCTCCGAGCTCGAAGACTTCATTCATCTGCCTATTCGTACTTACTCGGCGGGCATGTATCTGCGCTTAAGTTTTGCAATCGCCACCGCATCGACGCCGGAGATCCTACTTGTCGATGAGCTGTTCGGAGCAGGCGATGCGGCCTTCTACCAAAAGGCGCGCCAACGCATGGTCGGACTGATCGAACGCTCGGGCATCCTGGTTTTCTCAACGCACGCGGTCAATCTTATCGAGATGTATTGCAACAGGGCTATTGTGCTCGCCAAAGGTAAGATCGTCTTCGATGGCGCACCTGCGCAGGCCATTCCATACTATCGAGCGGCTAATCGATAAACGCGTGCAACGTCTGAAATGGGAAACGCGGTACCCAAAATGCTTTCTTGCGCGACGTCAGACATTGCACGTGAGCAGCCGGTGAAAGCGGATCCCGAGTATCTATCGGGTGAGCTTCGACGGCCTGACTGGCTCACTGAATTTGAGCGCGCCCTGGGGCGCCCGTTGCGTGTGCTACATGTCGGCAACATTGCCAACAACGCTTACATCAACGCCATCCTGATGCGGAAAATCGGTATCCACGCCGACATCGTCTGCGCTGATTACTATCACATCATGGGTACGCCCGAATGGGAATCGGGAAAGCTTGAGGGCGACTACGGTGATGCCTTCTTCCCCGATTGGTGGCGTTCAATGCCGAACTACAAGCGGCCGACCTGGTTTTTTCAGGGCCCGAAGCGTCTCTGTCAGGAAACCTTGAGAGCGCAGTTCGAGACGCCTGAACTATTCGCGAAGCAAGCGGCGACGCTTCGAATAGCAATGGACTACGTCGCGTTTCGCGATTCGAAACTGGCTCGACCCGAGGGGTGTCCTTCGCGCCTTGGCCGTTTGCGACGTCAATTCGATTTCTTTTTGTACTTGCTGAAGACCGCCGTCACTCATCCGTCGGTTGGCTGGAATGCGATCGTCGAAATGTTTCCGGCCCTATCCATTCTGGCCACGATTGCGCAAATGCTGATCTTCAGCGTTGCATTGGTGTTCACGCTCGTCGCGAAGATAGTGAACAGAATCGTCAACTGGGTCTCGGGTCGGAACTCGAACTTCGGCATTAGCTTGAGCATCGAACTTGCAACGCTGCGATGGCGCTTGCAGAACCGATTGCGCACGTCATCTTTGATCCCGATGGGGTCGAGAGCCTTCTTCGCGATTACCGGTCGCCACTTTTCGGAGGTCACCGGTTTTTCTGCATCCGATTGGCTTGCCGGGATTACGCCCTTCAAGTTGCGCAACGTGAATGTTGCACAATCGAGCTCCGATAGTGCACCCGTTCCCAGTGTTGTGCGCGTTTCAGAACGAGATCGCGAGCGGTACATTGCCGAGACGATAAAGTACTTGGAAAAAATCAGGTCGCACGTCGGTTGGGGAACCGTACACCGTCAGTGTCATCGTGACCTCGACGACAAGCAATATGCGGAGGACATTGCGCTCGCGACGGCGCTCACCGAGGGGTGGGAGGAGGTTTTCGCGCACTATGATGTCGTGCAGTGTTATTCCACCGACGGCATCGCGCCTATGGCCTTGGGGCGCAAATCGTATTTTTCCTATGAGCACGGCACCTTGCGATCAATTCCATTCGAGCCTACGCAAATCGGAAGGCTGACGGCCACCGCCTATCGCCTCAGCTCAAAGGTCATGCTGACCAATCTCGACAATTACGTGAGTTGCGACCGACTCGAGATTCCGAGCTCGAGGATTGTCCCTTTGCCACATGCATTGGATGATTCAAAAATCCATCGCTTCGTTACGGCGCGTCCGCATCTGAAACCTGCGGCGTCAGAAGCGCCGCTGTTTTTTTCTTCATCCCGGCAGCACTGGCTCGACAGGGATCCGAATTACGCCAAGGGCAATGACGTCTTCTTTCGTGCCGCCGCGCGCGTTCGTGATGCCGGCTACCCAATCAGAATTATGCTTGTCGAATGGGGGCGCGACCTCGCCGCAACCAAGGATCTGCTGAGCGATCTTAAGTTATCTGGTGCGGTGACCTGGGTGCCGACCATGACGGGAGAGGAACTGTGGGAGCGATATCTGCAGTGCGACGCGGTCGTCGATCAATTTGTCATTCCGGCCTTTGGCCGCGTTACCTTTGATTCGCTTACAATCGGTCGGCGCGTGATCTCGAACCTCGACGTTGCGCTTGCAAAACGATTTTTCGGACAGCCGCCACCGATGCTTGTGGCATCGACAATCGAGGAAGCAGAGCAGGCGGTTCTGACCGTCGCTAAGGATCCGAAGGACCGCGCTGGCGTTGGTACGGCAAGCGCAGCATGGGCACGCAAGTATCATTCCTCCCAAACGATCTTGGATCTCCAGCTCGAGGCGTATCGCCCGTCGCTGGCGGCGGTGCATTGAGAGGACCCGTGTGTTTCGCCGGGACGCAAGATTAGCATCGAAGCTCGCGACCGCCGTCACGATGAGTCTTTTGCTTCCGCCGTTAGTGCTTGCGGCGTTGGCAGCGCGGTTGGTGCGATTTCTGAATTTCGGTCGCCGAGATCGGCTGCGCCTCCTTTGGGCTGGAGCACCGCTGCTGTCACTGAAGACTGCGAGCGCGGCATTGGCGTCCGCCGGTTTTCAGTCCATCACGATCGCAAATACGCTTTATCCGACTGTCGAGCCCAATGATTTCGATATTCAGCTCCAACTCCCCCGTCGATTTCCGAAGGGGCTCAACACGCTTGTCTATAGTGTCAGAGCAACTCTCTTATTCGCCCGCCAGATGTTTGCCAGCGACGTTCTCCATTCTTTTTTCAATGGAGGAATATTGGGTCGTACTCCGCTTTCGACTGTGGAGTTTCGCCTTTGGAAACTGGCGGGTGGCCGGCTGGTCTTAATGCCGTACGGCGGTGACGCCTTTATCTACGCACAGCTGCCGGACACCGAATGGGCGAATGCGCTCAAGATTTGTTATCCGCGAACCGCCGAGGAGGACCGTGCCGTCGCATCTGCCGTGGCACGCGGGTGCCGGCTTGCTGACGCAGTTGTCGGTTGCCTCGTCCATGACGCGTGTCTACCGCGCACAGACTTCACCCCCTTGCTCTGGTATCCCTTCGATAGCCAGCTGCAACCAGCGTATCCAAAACCGGACGGTCGGATCCGTATTGCTCATGCAGCGAACCATCCTGGCGTCAAAGGGACCGAAAGCCTTATCGCCGCGGTAGATGTACTCAGAGCAGAAGGGCGCAATGTCGAATTAGTCGTATTAAAGAATGTCCGTCATCGTACCGTCATAGATGCGTTCCGCGAAGCGGATGTGATCGTTGATCAGCTTTTGTTCGGATATGCTCTGGCCGCGCTCGAAGGGATGGCGCTTGGCAAGCCGGTGATAACTGGATTAGGTAATGACCCGATTTATAATGGGTATCGCGACCGTGGCCAGCTCGAGGGCCTGCCCCTGATCTATGCAAACCCGAGGAATGTTTGTAGTGTCTTGCGCGAATTGATGGACGATCCACAAATGCTAAACCGACTTGGGCGCCAATCTCGCGCATTCGCGGAAAGCACTCATGGACGAGGTTACACTGTTCGATTGTTTTCAGACGTCTATAGGACATTTAAGTGACTGATTTCAGGATGTAATATTGATCTCGTTTCTACCGTATGACGGCTTGAAAGGCTACTCCGCCATGCTTTTTGAACGGGGTTCTTGCATCCCGCAAGCTTCGTTCGAGGCACGTAGAAGATTGTAGTGTAGTTGTGTCTATGGGGGTCAACGTGATTTTTGATAACGCGATTGCAGAAGATCTAACTCCTTCCGAAATCAATGACGGCGTAGCTGCCCTTATCGCCGCGAACCCTTGCGATAAGACCGTTCGCGGTTCCGAATTGGCCCAAGCGTTGAAAGGCCGCGTAGATCGTCTTCCCGAACTGCTCAACGTCTCGGATGCGGACCGGGCAGCCGATATGGGGTTGGTTCTCGATAGCATGCCGGACGAGATCATTCCGCAGCTCGTTGGAATGTTGGGCAATTCAAATCAATTCGTTCAGGGCACGGTGATCGACGCCTTAGTGAAGCGCGGCAGCGTGGCTGCTGATCCTGTAATTGCAGTTCTGAACGGCGAGGACCAACTGACCGTCGGCGCGGCCGTGGCCGTTATCCGCAAGCTTGGTGCGCAGGCAGTCGCAGGGCTGCAAAAGGTCATCGATCCGAAAGCGGCGAACTACTCCTCGACCGCGGTTATTTTGCTTGCAGAGCTTGATCCGAATGCGCTGCAAAAATTTTCTGCTTTGCTGGCGGAGGGTCTCGGATCGGACGATCAGTTCAAGTCGAGCGCGGCCATTCGAGCATATTCCGCCATCGGCGCGGCGGCCGCACCGGAACTCGTGAAATTTCTTGGCGAGACAAATCCGTTTCTTCAGCAGAACGCGTCGAATGTGCTGGTCAATTTCGGCGCAGCTGCCGCCGAAGCAATCATTGGCGGGCTCGGCCATCCCAATCAGTTCATGCAGCAGAATTGCTACAGTGTGCTGCTCAAAATTGGCCGTCCAATAGCTCAACCGCTGCTGCGTGCAGCAGAGACCGGCACACCTGTTCTCAGGGTCAACGCGCAGAGACTATTAGGTGAGATACGCGCCTTGCGTGACAGCAAACGCCGCTGGTGGGTGTTCGGCGCTTAGTTGCTATAAATTTAGCAAGCGCGACCCTTTCGCCGCCTTGGGCAGTCGACGGGCTTTACGCCGCCAGCTGGTTTTGCCGAATGAGTTCGTTGATGCTGAGCATCGACCAGACGAGAAGCCGGTGGTTGTGTTTGCCCTCGAAATGCTCTTGCAGCAGAGGATGCATCTCGTCGTGCGCCATGAATTGATATATGGGAGCATCGCGCCCATCTAGGTTCCGCTTTACGAAATCAATGCTTTCACCCCGGAACCAGCTTGCATCCGGAGCGGAAAAGCCCTGCTTTTGAGCCTCGATAATTTCCTTGGGCAGTAGCTCCGCCATCATCTGGCGCAACAGGATCTTGCCGTCGTTCGTCTTTTGGAACTGGCGCACAGACTCTGTCCCGGCCGCCCGCTCTCGGTCGTTCATTTCGCGTACGTTATGCAGATCCCGCACACGTTCTTCCGCCGGGAGTCGCATGGCAAAATCGACCAGATCGTTATCCAGGAATGGTACGCGGCTCTCCAGTCCGAATGCCATCGACAACTTGTCCTCGATGACGAGCAACCCGTGCAGAAAGGTTTTGGCTTCGAAATAGAGGGCCAGGTTTAGAGGTGCCGAAGGATCTTTGAAGTCGACTGGATGTTGCGCGAGGATCGACCGGAAGATTTCTTCGATGTCGACGTGTTTTGCGTCGTCCCAGACAGGCGCGAGCGCACGCTTGAGCCGATCACGCGGCAAAAGCCTCTGCCAGAAGCCCAGATAACCGGCAACGAATTCGTCCAATGACCGAGCATTCGCCACTCGGTAGTAACGCCATGGATACCCGCCGAAAAGCTCATCGCCTCCCGTGCCGCCGAGCACGACCTTGCCGAATTTGCTGACGAGACCGGCGACGTAGTAGTTGGGATAGGATTGGCCGACGCGAGGCTCGTCGAGGTGATAGACCAACCGCGGTATAGCCCTTTCCATGTCCCCGGCCTTGAGCACCACCTCGTAGTGCTCGGTCTTAAACAAATAGGACATGCGCTCGGCTAGGCGTCGCTCATCGAAGTTGAGCTCGGCACCGGAGGCCGAGGTCAGGTCGAATCCGCACGTGAAGGTCCGCATCTGTGGAAGGATGCGAGCGGCGACCGCGGCAATCGAACCAGAGTCCATGCCGCCCGATAGGTAACAGGAGACGTCCACGTCGCTCATGAGCTGACGCGAGACTGCCTGTTCGAAAAGGAACAGCAATTCGGTCTTGAGTTCTGAGTGTGAAGGCGAGTTTCCTGACTGCTCGAAACGGAAGTCCCAGTAGCGAGTGGACTTAATTTGGCGATCCGAAGCGCAATCGATCATCGCGCAATGCCCCGCCGGAAACATCTTCACGCCGCGGAAAATCGTCCTGTCCGTAAGGAAATTCTGAAACGTGAAGTATTCAGTGAGACCCTGCGCGTCGAGAGCCACCGCATAATCCGGGTGTCCCTGAAACGCTTTGGCTTCTGATGCGAACAGCAGGGCGCCGTCTACCGAGGCAACGTAAAGAGGCTTGATGCCATAGCGGTCTCGGCCCACTAAAAGCCGCTTCTCGAAGGCGTCGTAGCAAACGAAGGCGAAGATGCCATTGAAACGTGCGATCGCTTTCGAAAGTCCCCAGCGAGCAATCGCTCGCAGCATGACCTCGGTGTCGGAGCGGGATACGAATTGCTCGCCGAGTGCTTTGAGTTCCAGTTTGAGATCGGCAAAATTGTAGAGTTCGCCGTTGTACACGAGCGTGTAGCGCCCATCGGGCGTTTGCATCGGCTGGCTGCCGGCATCGGAGAGGTCGATGATCGACAGCCGGCGATGTCCGAGCGCGACATTGTTCCTGGCCCAATGGCCCATGCCGTCCGGCCCACGATGAGCAATCTTCTCGCTCATAGCTTCCGCGAGCTTTTCACTACCTGGCTGCTGGTTCGTATTTAGGATCGCGACGATGCCGCACATGCAGAGATCAACCTGGAAAGAGTCGACCTGTGACTAGCAAATAGCGCGAGGATGTAAAATCGATTTTCCCTCTTGGACTCTGGTCAAGCAATTTGTTTGCAGAGGTCAAGTTGCCGTTCGCCATGTTGATAATGAGGTGCGATAGTCACAGTTCCGCTACACCGGGTCTTAGGCGTCGACGCCCACCATGGATGCACTGCCGTTTTGATCATCTGCGAATTGCGTCACGAGCCCGATAGCTGATGCCGTTTAGGCATTGCCCTCAGCCAATTTTTTAATTGTACGTGTGTGCGGGGAACGAGAAAAAGCGAACGCGCCATATTTGCAGCCATAGTACCGAGGTTGCGCTCGTTGCGCGCCGCAGCCGCTCGTTCGACGGCAAGCCAGGCCAGCAAATGACGCCTATCGCGCGCGTCCAATTTGAAGGCTTCAGATGCAATGAATTTTTCGGCAATTATTTTCACTGCGCATTCGATGTGCTTGCTTGTCGCATTTCTGCCGGGACGAATATTCGCTCCGCACATCGGGACGATTTCCAACTTGCCGCCGCTACGCGCAAATCTGATGAAGAGATCGAAGTCCTCGAGGCGTCGGAGCGACGTGTCAAAGCCGCCGATCTGATCAAGTGCGCGTTTTGACATGATCGTGGTCGAGCCGGGGCAATACCAGCATCCGCTGACGAAGTCCGTGAGAGTCCGGGGAGTGATGGGTAGCACCTCGGGGCCAAGAGAGCTCTCGCTCACCTTTGCGCGCCAGCCACATCCAACGGCCACGAGATCGCTGTATTTAAGTTCTTGCAGCCTCGCGACCTGACGCGACAGCTTGGTCGGGGTCCATTCGTCATCGCTATCCAAAAAAGCGAGATGACTAACCGAAAGAAGATCGGCGCCATATTGGCGGGCTGCCGCTGCGCCCTTGTTCTCGTCATAGCGAACGAGCCGAACGATCGGACTGGCAGCCAATTCCTGGTCGAGCGTGATCGGCTGGTCAGAGCCATCGTCGACCACGATCACTTGGTCCGGCAGATAAGTTTGCTGCAAGACAGAGCGCAGCGCGGACTGAAGTTCCACTGGCCGGTTGTAGACCGGGATCACAACGCCCAGCCTGAAGTCCTTCATCCCCGCCTCTTGCAAATGCCTTCCTCAAACGCTGTTTGACACAAATCACACGCGTCCCAGATCGGCGAGATACCGCAGGATAACGGCGACTTGGGCATCGGGGTCACCGGCCGCCGTCTCGAGATGGATTTCAGGTCTTTCCGGCACCTCATAGGGGCTGTCGATACCCGTGAAATTTTTGATCTGACCCGCAGCAACCTTCGCGTAGAGGCCCTTTGGATCGCGCCGCTGGCATTCCACCAAAGGCGCGTCGACAAAGATCTCGATAAATTCGCCTGCGCCCAGATTCTCCCTCACCATTCGTCGCTCGGCGCGAAACGGCGAGATGAAGGAGCACAGCACGATTAGTCCGGCATCCGCGAAGAGCTTCGCCACCTCTCCGATGCGCCGGATGTTCTCGACTCGGTCCGCTTCAGTGAAACCGAGATCGCGATTGAGGCCGTGACGAACGTTATCGCCGTCGAGAACATAGGTGTGATTGCCGCGCTCATGCAGACGCTGCTCCAGCCTTTTGGCGATGGTCGACTTTCCAGACCCCGACAAACCCGTAAACCAGATTACCGTCGGCCGCTGATTTTTAGTCTTTGCACGCGCAACCTTGTCGACGATCAGATTTTCAACGTGCACGTTGGTCGCGCGCCGGAGGCCGAATGCAATCGTGCCCGTCGCAGCAATCTCGTTGGTTTGCCGGTCCACGAGCATGAATGAGCCGGTTTCGCGGTTTTCGCTGAAGGCGTCGAAGGCGATGGGCGCGGCAGTCGCGACATTGCAGAAGCCGATCTCGCCATTCTCGAGGTACCTAGCGGCGAGGTGGTTCAGGTTCTCGGTGTCGATCTTATACTTGATGGCCGTTATCGTGGCGTGCGTCGAACCTCCTCCGCTGCGAAGCTCGTAAGAGCGTTGAGGAAGAAGATGCGAAGCACCAGTCCAAATAACCTGGGCGGCGAAGTGATCGGAGACTTGCGGTCTGTCGCTCGGGTGCGCGAGGACGTCGCCGGGGCCTGTGGGGATGTAGTCGCCCACGTCAATTGTGATCGCATCGCCGGCATGCGCTTCCTCGAGCTCGCCATCGTCGGCGACTATGTGAGATACCTTCGACGATCGTCCGGACAAAGCCGACACGACGGAGTCGCCTATGCGGACGCGGCCGGATGCGATGTGCCCGGTTAGCCGAGTGGAGACATCTTCAAAGCTCTTGGCGGACAGAACAGTAAATCGAAACGGTTTAACGGCAGCGTCGGACCTTGCCTCGATATTGTTCAGGTATTCGGCCATCGACGGTCCGTGGTACCAAGCCAATCCCGCCAAATGCTTGGTTTCCCCGGCTGCTTGCGGGGTCGCGAGCGGGATAGCCGTCGTCATCTCGAATCCAAGCGCATTCGCGAAGTTGGTTAAGGTGGCGGAATGGCCGTTGAAGGCAGCTTCGCCGTCCTCGATGCAATCCAACCCTGCGATTATCAGGACGATGTGACGAATGCCAAGGAGGCTGCAGACGTACATGTCGTGTTTGGCCTGAGCGTGCAGGCCCTCGCGGGCATCCATCACCAAAGCGGCAAGCGTGGACTGCAAAGCAGCAGTCGCCAGCTCTCTTTCGCGTCCATCGCCATGCCCGATACAGGCGACGATGAAATCGCGACCGGGGGTCGAAAATCGACGATACGCCATGCCGTCGGCGGCCTGCGTATTAACCGTCTCGGTCGGATCAGAACGAGAGGCCGAACTGCCGACCAATAGATCGATCAGGTCCGCCGTCGCGAAGCCGGCCGGCGCGCATATCAGCAATCGCAGCAGGGTCTTTTCCGCGACCGTCTTCATAAACCGTATCAATCCTTAAGGGACAAGCTCGCTTGCGACCGCTACCAATAGCGGCCGACGAGCCGCATTTTCAATCGAACGTCACTGGCGTGGTCACACCTTTTTACTGCCGTGCTGCGATAGCGCCTTTCTCGCGCCTGCTCCAGTCGGCATACCTTGAGTATCGGGCCATCAAGCGCTATCAATTGCTAGTCGTCGAGGCTTGGGTCCGATAGACAGTGTTTCAAGTATCCAAATCTGTCTTAGCTTTGTGTCTGGCGTCTGCAATAGTGGCGCCAGCTTCGGCCTTCGCGGACGAAGCCGCTAAGACGTTTGCGGACACCGACACGGTGGCGACCAAAGCAACGCTTGTTTTCGACCACACAAGCAAGATTGCCTCGCCCGTATCGGGTCGCATTGCCAAGTTACCTGCAGAGATAGGATCACTCGTAAAACGTGGCGACGTCGTCTTTCAAATCGACACAGAGCAGTTAAAGGCCGACAGGGACATTGCAGCGAGGGAGTTAGCAAACGCCGAAGCGCAGCTGACCGTGGCCGAGTCGCAGCTCGCGCTTCAAAAGACGGTCCAGGAGCGTGCGGCAAGACTCAAGCAATCGGCTGCATTTTCGGCCGCCAAACTCGAGGATGCAGATCGGCTTGTCGAACTGGCGAATTCTAACATCGCGTTGGCCAAATCTCAGATCGAAGTTAAGCGCGCGGAACTCGAACGCCGCGACGTTGACATTCGCCTCGCTACCGTCGTGAGCCCAATTGACGGCATGGTGGTGAGCCACCTGCTGACCGTAGGGGGGTACGTTTCGCCGGAAGATCCCAATGTGATGGTCGTCGCCGACACGAGTAGCCCCGAGATTGCGATGGAACTCGATACGCTTCAGGCGCAGCAGTTGGCCGTAGGACAGGTGATAGCTTACAAGACGAAGACGGGTCGCCAGGAGAGCGGGAAAGTGCGCGCCGTGTTGCCCCAAGGCGCGCCGGGCTCTCGGCTTAGTGTCGTGCGAATAGAACCAGCAAAGCGTACCGATGGCAGTCCGTGGGTCATCGAGCCCGTCACCGTTTTTGTGCCGAATGACACTTTTTTCAGTGGATCGCCTCTGTCAAGATAAGTCAGACGCGGTTGTGCAAGATACTTGAACCGGGTTGAAAAGCTGGCGCGTTTGTGGGGGAAATCCGCTTTGGCAAGCCTTTAGCCGAGTTGTCCTGTCCTGATGACAGGGATGATGTGCTTTCTGAGCCGCATCAGCGAAACATTCCCGCTCGGCAGTATCAGCAACCCTATCCCGCCGTTAGGATATGCTCGCGAATTTCGTCTTACCTTGGGGGCGGAAGACATGATGTCATTTTTTCGCATGCCGCTTTGGATTATTGTTTTTCTCACGATTGTTCCAGCCTTAGGTAACGCCCAAGAGGCACCGCCAGCAACGATTGACTGGACCGGGTTTTACATCGGCGGAAGTGTCGGCGGCGCTTGGGATCACCTGACATTCTCTGGTTTCGTCCCGCCTGGTTCCAATATCAACGGGACAGCCATTGCTCTTGAGCAAGCGACCGATAATGGCCGATCATCGATGTCGGGTGCACTTGCTGGGGTTCAAGGTGGCTATAACTTTCAGTCCGGAGGTTTGGTCCTCGGAGTTGAAACGAGCTTCAGTTGGCTTGATGGGAACGACACGCGGGATTCTGGGAACAAAAACGTTGGCGGTATTGTCGGCAGGACGATCGACAACACTTCAACCGATTGGCTGTTCACAGCAGGCCCCCGCATCGGAGTCGCGGACGGGATCGGAATGCTCTACGCAACAGGAGGTGTTGCGGTTCTGAGGCAGAGTTTCGATCACAAACAGGCCTGGAGCTTCAGCGACGGCTGTCCTGCCAACCTCGGCCCGTTGGAACTCTGTCATTCGGGATCAGATTCCAACACTCGCACGACCTGGTTCGCGGGGCTGGGTGCGCAATTCGCGATCGCGGATGGCTGGTCCCTCAGAGGCGAAGGACTTTTCGTGCCTGGGGATGACATTACAATCACCACACAGAACACGGGGTTCTCGGGTCAGCCCATCATTGCAAACGCGAATTTTGATCATTTGTTCATTTTCAGAGCTGGGCTCAACTACGGCTTTTGAATATCAGGCCTACTTTCCTTCGAGAACATGAGTTCAATGCCGCCGCGAGATCCATCCTCGCACGGCAGACAGTTAAAAAATGCGCTACCTGGTTCGGACGTTTTTTGCTTCCGCGGCCATGACCGCTCACTTCGTCTTTTTTTCTGTCGAGCCACGAACGGCAATTGATACCGCCATGACTGTGTGGCGCGACGAGATCGACGCACTAAAAGCAAACTCGTGAAGGGAGCGTCTTAAGGCGTCACCACTGTTGGGTCCACGCCTTGCAATTCTCGTCATCCTCTCGACGTTGAGCCTCGATCATGCTCTGCCGGATGCGCCGATTCTCGCGATTGGCGTACGCGAGAGCCGCGAAGACGGCCACGAACATCACACCGAGAAAAATCCAAATCGCTACCAAGTACATCGCCGCTATCGCAGGCTCGGTGCGAAATGCGTCTGCGGAACTTCGGCAGGTGACTGCTCCGCCAAGAGGCATCGCGCGGCGCGATCAAGCGCCGGGCTCTTGGTAGGAGTTGATTGGCACGTTCGCGATTACCCGACACAAAATATGGGACGCCATTGCTTCGAAATTGAATATCGAAACGCCGAACAACCTTCGCGATCATTTCTCCACTCTCCCCTCACCGTAGCATGTCGGGCAATTAACGCCGTCAATGATCGCGAAATCGTCTGGACAGCCATTGCAAGGCCCCGGGCAGCGTCTAAAGCCGGGAACGTCGTCGACTGGTTCTCCCCAATCGGGCTGCTTGAGCGGGCGCGTTGACGGGTAGCCAGCCCGGGAGATCGCCCGTTCATCCCGCCTGGAAAAGATGCCGAGGCGTCTTAACAGGTTTGCAAATATCATCGGCCTGCCCCCCACAGTCCGTATGCACCCTATCTCTTCTTTGATTGAGTGCAAGCATTATGTATCGCGTCACGATCTAATTGGTCTTAGGATCAGTTTCGTCAATCAACTGCTGGCGAATTTTGCGTGGGTCGCGCCGCTTGCGGTACGGCCAGGCCTGGCCGTAGTAGCGGGATGCGGACGTGAACCGCCGACCTAAGTGCTTGACTCTGCCCGCTTTTGGCGTCCGATGAGGGAACGTCACCGCGGATCCGGCCGGCGCGCATTTAATCAGAACGCAGCCGATCTTCTCCGCGATGATCCTCATCAACCGGATCAATCCTTGAAGGGATCGAACTCCCCTTCGCCAGCCATCACGACGCCGAACGGCCGCAAACGGTGCAGCACCTTGGTCGATGCGGTGTGATAAGCCAGCACCTCGTCCAACCGGCGATAGGCCATGGGGCTCTCGTCGAGATCGGCACCGATCAAAGTGACTCCCCGCTTCTGCAACCAGTCATCCATCGCTTGGCGGGAAAACCGGCGCTTTGCCTCCTTGCGACCAAAGAGACGCCCAGCTCCATGCACCGTCGAGTAGAGCGATGCCTTAGCCTCCGGGCTGTCGACGCCTTCGAGGATGACGGCGTCGTCACCCATGGACCCGCCGACAAAGCCGCGCTGCCCGGGAAACGCCGGCGTCGCTCCCTTGCGCACGACCCAGAGATCGCGACCGTCATGCGCTTCGCGCCACGCATAGTTGTGGTGGTTGTGCACGAGGTCAGTGACGCTGCCTCCGATGATCTGACGCACGCGCTCGACGACCCATTCGCGGCCGGCGTAGGAATAACGGCCCGCCAGCTGCATCGCCGCGATGTAGCGCCGTCCGATCTCGCTGTCCTCGTCGACCACGGCTGGCGGCACGTTCATGCCGTCTTTTCCGCCAGCGGCCTTCAAGTAGCGGGACGAAGACGTGTGGCCTAGTCCGCGGCTGCCGAAGTGAACCCCAATCCAAACGAAGCCCTCTTCGTCGCGCATCAAGTCGACGTAGTGATTGCCGGAGCCGACCGTGCCGAGCTGGTTGACGGCTTTCTGCCTGTAGGACTCCATGTCGGATTCCTTCCAGGCTTCGGTGTCGTCAAAAAGCTCGTGCTCGACGCGTTCGGCATTGCTGCGCCCGAGGCCGAACGAGATCACGCTCGCCACGTCCTTGACGATGGCGCCGACACGATCCTCGATCGCCGTGAAAGGCGTGTCGAGACGAACGGCCATGTTTCCGCAGCCGATGTCGAAGCCGACGCCGGAGATGCTGATCTGCTTCTCGTAGGCGATGACGCCGCCGACCGGCTGCGCGTAGCCCAAGTGCCCGTCGGCGCAAATGACGCCTGCAACGGCGTTGCCGACCGACATGCAGTTCTTCATCTGCGTGATGGTACCCTCATGGTGGGAGCCGATCACCGTCAACGGGCTGTTTGCGTACTCGGGCCTTTGCGGCAGCAGGGTAGTCGAGAGCGCAGCGGCTTCGCGCGCGACGTGCTCGTCGCGAGCCGCCTGCCGGAATGCGCACCAAGCCGGCCACGCCTTCATGCCAGGACGATCAATCTTCGTCTCGGGATCTGTGTAACCGGCCGCGATCGCGAGTTCGCGAGCACGGGCCTCGTAGGGGTCATTGCGGCGCATACGTCCGTCGTCCTTTCTTCACGGCGTCCTATGGGGACTTATTCGCGGATTGACCGCGAACCGGGGGCAGAGCCGCCCGCCGTGAGAAGGTTGGACTTAGCCCTCGGAATTCAGATTTTGGGGGCGGCCATAGCTGCCGGCTTTCCGTCGCATCGGTAGGCCGGATTGAGGGCGCACGAATGCAAGCCGTCGCAATAGCGCGGCCAATTCGGCGAAAATGTCTGGCAGTGAATCAGCATCCAAATCTTCTTGATGGTATCGATCGAAATCTAATTTGCGAGTCTGGTAGCGGGAGGCGGACTTGAACCGCCGACCTAAGGATTATGAGACCTTCGCTCTAACCACCTGAGCTATCCCGCCATCGGTCCCGAGTAAACTCGGCACGAGCGCCGTCTATAGGAATGGGTTCGGCGCTCTGTCAACTCGCATAGCGGCGCGATTGGCGCTTGGAAGCGCGTTCGACTGCCGCGTCGGAGATGGTTTTCCTATTCCGCGGCGACCGGCCTCTCCGCGACGGCCGCGTCCTTGCGGAACCGCATCATCGTGAAGATGCCCCAAGGCCTCAGCGAGCGGCGCTCGATAAGCTGCAGCTCGGGGCAAACCATGACGCGCGACACGTCGAATACCGAGTGCCAGCCCACGAGATCGGCGAAAGGCGCCATCTGCCGTTCGACCCAGCCGCGAACACCTTCGTCCTGGCTGAAATGATTGACCAGCATCACTTCGCCGCCGGGTTTGGCGACGCGCGCCAGCTCGCGCATCACTCGCTGGGGGTCGGGCACGACCGTGATGACGTACATCGCGACCACGGTATCGAACGAATTATCGGAGAAGCGCAGGTTGCCGGCATCCATCTCATAAAGGCCGGAGATGTTCGTTAGCTCCTCGGCTTTGACGCGGTCCCGCGCCTTGTCCAGCATTTCGGGAGCCAGATCGATACCCGTGATCTCAAGATGATTCTTATATTCCGGGAGCGAGAGCCCGGTGCCGACGCCGACCTCGAGCACACGGCCTTTGCCGCCGTTGATGATCTCGACTGCGTGACGGCGGCCGGCGGTTGAAACTTTGCCGAAGGTATAGTCGTAGACCGGGGCCCAGCGGCGGTAAGCATCACGCACGGCGTCTTCGTCGAGCTGAAGAGCGACCGGCCGCTTCTTGAGCGTTCTCGCCTCGGCGCGCCCACCGCGGCGAAAATTCAGCAACTCCTTCTCACCCACTACCGCTCTCCATTGAAAGAACCGCCGCCCTAGCCTCTGGCGGTTACCAACGCCTCGGACGAATTACGGCCATCGAGGTGGCTCCCCGCTTTGACCGTCTTGGTAATCCAGCCTCCGCCGAGTACGCGAGCCTCATCTTCGGCGCTGGCATAAAACACACACGCCTGCCCAGTCGCAATGCCTTCCTCACCGTCATTCAGTTCTACGCGCACGGTGCCATTGGGTTCGGCGTAAATAATGGCGGGACGCAATGCTTGCGACGACCGCATGCGAACATGGAGGCCTAGTCCATCGGCTGCAGCGCCGGCGAGCGTACCTTCTCCAAGCCAATTGACGTTGCGCAGGATGAGCCCTGTGGTCTCGAGCGCTGCCCGCGGACCAACGATGACTTCATTGCGCGCGGCATCGAGGCGAACGACGTAAAGCGGCTCGGCTGCGGGAATTTTGATGCCGCGGCGCTGACCGACGGTGTAGCGGATGATGCCCTCATGGCGTCCAAGGACACGTCCGTCGATGTGAACGATGTTGCCGGAATCGAGCGCATTCGGCTTCAGCCGTTCGATGACATCCGTGTACCGCCCGGTCGGAACGAAGCAGATATCCTGGCTATCGGCCTTGTCGGCGACCGGAAGCTTGAATGAGCGGGCGAGATCGCGGACCTCGGGCTTCAGAAGCCCTCCGATCGGGAACAAAAGTCCCGCGAGCTGTTCCTTCGTGATCCCGAAGAGAAAATAGCTCTGGTCGCGGTCCTGATCGGCGCCCCGTGCGAGGTATGGGCCGCTGGGTCCGTCGAGGCGCTGGACGTAGTGACCCGTGACAAGCGCTTCGGCGCCGAGTTCTTTTGTCGTGTCCAGAAGATCGCGAAACTTGATCTCGTTATTGCAGGTCACGCACGGGATCGGCGTTTCGCCAGCGACGTAGCTTTCGGCGAACGTCTCGATCACCTTCTCGGCGAACTGGGTTTCGTAGTCGAGAACGTAGTGAGGAATGGCAAGGGCTTCAGCGATACGGCGCGCGTCGTGGATGTCCTGTCCCGCGCAGCAGCTCCCCTTCCGGCCCGTGGCGGCGCCATGGTCGTAAAGCTGAAGGGTGACACCAATGACGTCGTGGCCGGCCTCTTTCATCAAGGCGGCCGCAACGGCGCTGTCGACGCCGCCGGACATCGCCACGACGACCCTCTTTGGTCGATTTACTGCAGTAGCCTTGGTCAGGGCTCAACCTCTGTGGAACGGGATTTCGCGATAAAGCACGCACGCAATCAAAATAAGCGAACGATCCCATAGGCTTGAAGCATAGTTAGGTCGCAAGCCTTACGAACCAACGTCCTATCAATAATTCACGAAAAGGGTCGGCTGCAAGGCGACCTTGCGCCCGCCCCCTAGCAAACATGGCCCGGAATTCGCTTAGAGGGCTCAGAGTTGCCACCAGCGGTTCAATTCGGGACGAATGAGGGCTGTCGCCAGCGTCAATTCCGGTTTAGAAGTCGGTGTTTGGCACGCCCATTTATCCCTTTTTCACTCAATGGGTTAGTGCTAATTTAATGGCAACGCGTTATAAGAAGCCCCGGGTCAGCGAGTGTGTATTGAGTATCATGACCGAGCAGATGAGAGCGCGCGGGCGCTATGTGATCGGACCCGATGGGTCTCCGCTCACGATTGCCGATCTTCCTCCGCGCAATACCAAGCGGTGGGTTATTCGACGTAAGGCCGAGGTTGTCGCGGCCGTGCGTGGGGGTCTCCTTAGTATCGAGGAAGCGTGTGAGCGATACACGTTGACCGTCGACGAGTTCCTTTCCTGGCAGCGCTCGATTGACAAGCATGGCCTTCCGGGCCTGCGTGCGACGCGCCTGCAGCATTACCGCGACTAGAGTCCCCGCGAACTGTCCGGCCCCTCCGCGGAAGCCGAGCCGCAGCGATGACCTTTGTCCGGCACGCTTCCTGATTTAGGGAGCGGGCTTGTTGGCAGGCGTCTTCTTCTGCGCAGGCTTAACCTTACTCTTTTTGGCGGGCTTCGGTGGCGACGCCTCGGCCGGCGCTTCAGGCTGCGGGCCCCATCCCGCCGCGGTCGATGTGCCGGCGCAACCCTGGTCCCCCTTCGACCATCGTCCGACGTCCTCTGCCATCGCCGCGGCGAACGCGGCAGGCATCTTCAGATTTTCGGCACGGACCGAGGCCGAGCCTTCCCCGGCTGGTTCTATATTGATGCGGTATGCCTTGGCCCCTCGGGGATTGGGCTGGGTGGGATCGCGCTCGTGAACCACGATCTCGGCTTTGCCGCCGCGTGAGGGAGCGTCCGCCTCGGCATGGTAGATGTAGTCCTTCTTGAGAGGACCGGACCGGCCGAACCAACACGTCATCGCCCCGAGCGCGACCCGTGAATACGTCTCCGTTGCGGAGCCGACTGCAACCTGGGCATTAGCAACCGGTGCGCTGCCTGGCGTCACGGAATTTGCTTCAGGAGGCGGGGAGCTCAGCGTGGGGAGAGCAGTGCTGCTATCGTTGGCACATGCCGACGCAATCGTGGCCGCAGCAGCGAGTGCCAGCGCAACGTGGGATGTCGATATCGGCTTCGAAGGTGATCGTATGACAGTCGCGCCTTTGTCTCGGGTTGCGTCTTGTCACAATAGCTCGGCCGCCTCGAGGTGTGCATCTGCAGCCGTGAGCTTTGCCCACGGACTTATAGGCGCGTCGGCATATACACCCGCACATGGAAACGCGGCGCCTTTCTGACGCCGCGTGTATAAATGCGAATATTGCTGAGATTTTGGGAGTTTTAGCGGTGCGCTATGACGCCGAAAGACCGCTCCCGGCGATTGCGCGTCTCGACACCTTCGACCTGTTGCGCGGCACGACTCAATTGCTCGACCGTGTCGTCACGCTCACGAACCGCGTCCGCAAGCTTTTCGCGTAGGCCTTCGGTCGAAGTCTTGAGATTGTCACGGCGGAGGGCCGCCGCCTTTGCGAAGGTCGAATAAGAGAAATGGGAGCGGTCGCGGACTCCGGTGCGATCTTCCTCGATTTGGATCTGCCGCTCCAAATCGGCGGCCATCTGGTCGAATTCCCGGATAATCCGCTCAAGGTCTTCGACCTTGCGCGTCTTTTCCTCGACTTCACGGCGCTTTACGCGAATTGCTGCCTCACGCGACTTCATTGTTCGATGCCCCAAACTTGTTCGAACTCTCATGACTCAACACACATCAAGAAGCGTGCCACTACAGCATCGGCGTGAACTCGCCGAAGCTCACGCGATTGAAAAATTGCGTTAACCCGGCGCTGCGGTCAAGTTGCTGGAGCTCATTTGTATCTCCAAGATTTCATATACAGAGTTGCGCTTAAGTTGCGGTAAAGCAACGCGTAAGCTTTTCTAAGAGTCCGTGCCATTAGAGGGCACGTTTCCGCCGCAAGTGATCTAGGGATCGGTCGCGAATTCTGTTAGCTGTTGATTCGTACCGGACGGATCTCAAAGCGATCGGGCAACGGCTTGAAGGCGAGGTGGGCACCTCGCTGACGGACGTGGCTGCGGGAAACGGCCGGCGGCAGAGGGGCAAGTTTCTCAAAACCTGACAATTGGCGTGCTTTGGTCGAGCGCGAACGGGATAGTTATGTCTCGAAGTGCTGGCCTATTGCGAAGCGGAATGGCGTCTTTTGCGCTGCAATTAGCTGAAATAATTTCAGCCTCGCGGCCAAGATGGTCAAAAAGCTAACGCCGAATTAGGGTTTATTAACCTCTCGTCGCTAACTTTCCTAACGATCGCTTAGCTCTATTCGTTGTGCGTATCTCTTGAGCGTAGAGCAGACGGATGCGGACCCGATCGGGGGATAGGCACGAGAGGAACGGTTATGCGAGTTCTACTCATCGAAGATGACAGTGCCACGGCGCAGAGCATCGAGCTGATGCTGCAGTCCGAAGGCTTTAATGTTTATACGACCGACCTCGGTGAAGAGGGTGTCGATCTCGGCAAGCTTTACGACTACGATATTATCCTGCTCGACCTTAACCTTCCGGATATGAGCGGCTACGAGGTGCTTAAAACACTTCGTGTCTCCAAGGTCTCGACGCCGATCCTCATCCTCTCGGGTCTCGCTGGTATCGACGACAAGGTCCGGGGTCTCGGCTTCGGCGCCGACGACTACATGACCAAGCCGTTTCATAAGGACGAGCTCGTCGCCCGCATCCAGGCGATCGTCCGCCGTTCGAAGGGTCACGCCCAGTCCGTCATCGAGACAGGTGACCTCCGCGTCAATCTCGACACCAAGACGGTCGATGTGAACAACCAGCGCGTGCATCTGACCGGTAAAGAATATCAGATGCTGGAGCTGCTCTCGCTCCGGAAGGGCACGACGCTGACGAAGGAAATGTTCCTTAACCACCTCTACGGCGGTATGGACGAGCCCGAGCTCAAGATCATCGACGTCTTCATCTGCAAGCTGCGGAAGAAGCTCCAGGCGGCGACCGGCGGCAAACACTACATTGAAACGGTCTGGGGGCGTGGCTATGTGCTGCGCAATCCGGGCGACGAGGGCTCCGAGGCGGCCTAGAAGCCTCTTTAAGCAACGGTTTCAGCGCCAGGGGCCTTTCGGGCCCCTGATTGCTTTTGTGGCGTCGCAACGATTGCATCCTTCGATGCGCGGCGAATTGCGTTCACGTACATCGCTTTGCAATCCGGGGCGCGCTCGCTAGATCACTCCTGCAGGAACAGGATCGGTCAAGCCATGTCGAAGCCTGAAGTCGCGGCGCAACCGGCGTCGGCCCTCAAGGCCGCAATCGTCCAAGTCACGCCCTTCGAGCAGAACTGCACGTTGATTTGGGACGAGGCCACGAAAGTCGGTGCCGTCGTCGATCCGGGCGGCGATCTCGACCGCATCGAGGCAGCGATCAAGCAGACCGGCATCGAGGTCGAGAAGATAATCCTCACCCACGGCCACATCGATCATGCCGGGGGCGCCGACGAACTTCGCGAAAGATTGGGCGTACCCATTGAGGGACCGCATCGCGCCGACACCATTCTGCTCGATGCGCTGGTCAAGCAGGGTGAGGCCTATGGTATTCCGGGCGTGCGCAACGTCGTCCCAGACAAGTGGCTCGAGGAAGGCGACCGGGTCTCAGTCGCGGGCCACACGTTCGAGATTTTCCATTGCCCAGGCCATTCGCCCGGCTCCGTCGTTCTCTTCGATCGCGCGCAGAAGTTTGCGCTCGTCGGTGACGTTCTGTTTCGCGGCTCGATCGGCCGGACAGACTTCCCCTACAGCGACCACGATTCACTCATTTCGTCGATCAAGACGAAGCTGCTGCCTCTCGGCGACGACATCGTCTTCATATGCGGGCACGGCCCGCCAAGCCGAATTGGCGACGAGAGAGCGACAAACCCCTGGCTGGTCTGAGCTTCGTTAGAAACCTAACGTCAGACACCGGAAGAGCCCGCATTCCTGTGCAGCGGTGCCGTAGCCGGAAATGCCGCCGCCTTCCTGCTGTTCGGTAAGATCGACTGTCTGAACCCGCAGCGTTTCCTCGCAGCTGCGGCGGCACTCGACCCATGTGCCGTGCGGCAGGCGAACTTCCCAGCCGTCGCTCGTGGGTCTGACCACGCCAGAGATCGATCCATTGCCAAACCGGCTATGGGCAACCACGACCTCGCCCGGCTCATAGTGCGATCGAATGCGCCGGAAAACCGCCTCCGAAGGCGAAAGGCTTCCAACGAGCAAGATCGCAGCAAGCGGCAACATCGATATCGCTGCTTTACGCATCATCTTCTCCCTCGAGTCCCCGCAAGGCTGGACTTACCGTGTCATCGAAACGTTGATGCCTTTGAGCGTCGGCCCGCTGGTCACGACCGACACTGTGTGCGTGTTCCCAGTAATCGAGACGGACATCGAGCCATCAATGCCGCCGGTGATCGCGAGGCTCATGTGGTTCGCGGAAGCCTTGCCGGTGACGGTTCCGGACTGATTGTAGGTCCGCTCTTCCCAGTTGCCGGTGATGCCGCCGTTTGCGTAGACGAGATTGGCGCGCAACTCGACTTTGGCGGAGGCGTTGGCACAGCGGATTGATAGGCCGAGGTTCTGCGCACCGTTGTTCGTGTAATAGCCTTTGCACCTCAGGCTTTCCGTTTTGCCGCCTTCGAACTTGGCTGTACCGGAGCCGCTCCATGTTCCGGCGAGCTCGGCAAACGGACTGTCGGCCCACGCCGGCGCAGCCACCAGGAACGCAACGGCCGAGACCGCGAACGCGAACGCATTTGCGGACCGAAAAAAGTGATTCACGAGTCCATTTCCCTTGCGAGAGCTATTAGCGGCGCAGACCATATCGCCTGCCCCGCTCTTTGGCGAAACCGATATGGTGACAAATCCATGCTCGGCCAAGTTTGTTGCTATTCCGCGACACTTCCGAACCGATTTCCGCGTCCTGCGACAGCCGTGTAGTTGAAATTTAGTCCGCTGCGCAAGGGGAGCGGCCCACCAATAACTACAGGGCCGTTTGCGGCTGCAACAATCAAGATGCCGCCACCAAAGCGACGCGATCGCATTCCAAAGTTTCCATCGCTGGTTGTTGCCGAGACGGATGTCCGGCACCCGATGCGCAGGCGGGGCGCTTTCGGCACTCGAAGGGCGTGACACGGGTTCTCCCGCGTCGCGTGGTGATCCGGCAAAGTGAGGGAGAAGACAAATGCGTCAGTCGCTGCGCGTGGCCACGTTCGTGGCCGTTTCAGCCATTTCCTGCTTTAGCGCGACCGAGAACCAGGCCGCTCGAGATCCCCTTTCCGCTCTCGCCGGGCGCTGGGTCGGATTGGCTACGATGACGTCCGATTCAGGCGACTCGGAATTCAAATGCATAGTGACGTACACGCGGCGCAGCGAAGAGAACGGGATGCGCCAGACGCTCCGCTGTGAGAACGGCGACAGCTTCAAGCTGCAGGCGGCCACCGATCTCTCCGTCGAGGGCGACAGGGTGACCGGCCTTTGGCAAGACACCATCAACGAGGTCGGCGGGACGGTTGACGGCAAGGTCACGGCCGACGGTTTCGACGTCCAGCTTTCCGGGCGCTTCTTCGCCGCCCGCATGGCGGTCGCCGGCCAGGGCTGCGCCCAGTCGGTGCGCGTCCTCCCCCAAAAGTCGGACATGTTCCGCGAGCTGGCGGCGACCCTGAAGAAGTGCTGAGCCCAGTTCGGCGGATTGAGGTACCAAGCCCCTGCTTGAGACCGATCCCGGCCTTGAAACGCCCAATCGCATAAACCATTCATAAACCATGATGGCTTAACACTCGGCGAACGCTGCAACGGCACGCCGAGTCCCCGCCGTCATGAAACCGTCGACGCTCGACCGAAAATTGCTCGACGCCCTGATGCTGATCCCCGAGATCGGCCGCTGCGGTTTCGCGGTTCGTGAGGGTCTGACCGGCGCCGGCGTCACCGTCCTCAAGGGCCACAATTACTTCGGCAGCTGGCGCGTGACTGCCGGCGAGCTCGTCTGGGTTCACGCGAACATCGCCGAGCCCAACCACTTCGAGCAAACGGTCGAGGATGCGACGCGCTATACGCTGCTCCTCATGCTTCGCAGCATCGAGCATGGCACGAGCAAGAAGATGCCCGCGCCAGCTCACGCGATGGCCAGCTGATCCGCGTCAAGCCGCGAGCACGGCGCGGTCGTGCTTGCCCTCTTCGACTTCCTCGATGATCTTGCCGACAAAGGCTTCGAGATCGCCCGGATTGCGACTCGTCACGATCCCCTGATCCGCCACGACTGTTTCGTCGACCCAGTTGGCGCCGGCATTGATCATGTCGGTCTTGATCGAGCTGTATGAAGTGGCCTTACGGCCTCGGACTGCGTTCGCTTCGATGAGAAGCCACGGTGCATGGCAGACGGCCGCGACGACCTTACCCGACGCGACAAAATCCTTGATGAGCTTCATGGCGTCGGCGTCGATGCGCAGCGAATCCGGATTCATCTGTCCGCCTGGCAGAATGAGAGCGTCGTAGAAGGAAGCCGAAACTTCGGACAATTCGGAATCAACTTCGACGGGCCGGCCCCAGTCCTTCTTCTCCCAGCCCATGATCGTCTTTTTGTCCTTCCGGCTCTTCGGCGCCGTGACGTGGACGAGCTGCGCAACCGCTTTCAGCTTCTCGCGCGGAACCTCGAGCTCTGACTGCTCGAAGCCATCAGTCGCGAGGATAAGGATTTTGGCGTTTTTGATCTTCGGCATCGGACACGCTCCTCGGATAGGGGATATGATGAGGAACCCTTGCGGCAAAACGGGAGTTCCGCCGCTGTCCAAGGATGCCGAGTTCGTCGCGGCTTCACACCGCGGTGTCGAACGATTGAACGGCAGTAAGCGCTATTACGCGAGCTTACCCAAAACCTTCGCCATCTCCGTCGGGTCGAACGCACGCAGCGTCTGTGTGCGCACGTAGCCCCTGGAACCAACGCTGAGCGAAAGCGCGGTCATTGTCTCGTCATCGGGCGCTTCGCAAATCGTGACGATGTCGATGCTGCCGATCGTCCAGTAACTGCTGCTAACTTTGACGCCGGCCTTCACGGCCATCGCTTTGAACTTTTCCATGCGCGTGAGCGTGTCTTTGGCGTCGTGGACGCCTTTGTCCGTGAAATTCGCGAGCACGACGTATGTGGCCATGGCTATCCTCCACCACGTTACGCTCCCCGTCCGCCGGCATTAGTCACGTACTCTGACCATTGTAGTACGATCGAGTTCGGTCCGCCGCTTATTCCGCGGGCGCGCGGTTCGTCTTACGTGGGAAAGCTTTGGTAATCAGGCTCCCGGACGCCCGGTTTTCTTGGGCCTGCCGCGGCGCCCCTTCTTCTGCGCGGGATCATCAAACTCTCGTGTGCGCGTCGGCATTGTGATCCGCGGTGGCGCGCTTCCGTCTTTCATCGGGAGTGACGCATGCGGTCCCATCTCATCGAGCGTCGGCTTATGGGGACCGGCGATGCGCTCGCCGAACGCACCGGCCTTCGCGCGGCTGTCAACGTTCGGGGCTCGTGCCGGCAACGGCCGGTCGGTGCCTGGGCCCATGTCGTTGAGCGATGGCTTCTGGATCCGACTTTCTGTTTGCGCCCGGCGACTCCCCTCCGGGGAGCCAGCCGCCGGGCGCTGACTCGATTGCGCATAAGTCGGCTGGACGGGCTCGTACTCGGTATTGATCCGCGATTGATCCGGGGTGCCGGCCGGCTTCGACTTGCGCGGCGGCAGATTGGCGCTCGCGCCGAATTTTCGTTCGCCCTTGAAGGCTCCCGCTCGCTCTTCGACGTCGGCCTGGCGCGCTAACGGGTCATCGGCGATGGCCAACTCCGTTTCGCGCAGCCTCTTGATCTCATCGCGCAGCCGTGCCGCCGTCTCGAATTCAAGATCGGCGGCAGCCTCCTTCATGCGCCGCTCCATGTCGGCGATGACCGCCTGCAGGTTGTGGCCGATGGCCTGCACGTTTTCGCCGTCGGCGAGACCGAGGTCGACCGTGACGTGATCCTGCTCGTAGACCGATTGCATCACGTCCTGGATGTTGCGCTTGATGCTTTCGGGCGTGATGCCGTTGTCGGTATTCCACTGCAGCTGCTTTTCGCGGCGGCGGTTCGTCTCCGCGATGGCGCGCTCCATCGAGCCCGTCACCTGGTCCGCATAGAGGATGACCTTGCCGTCGACGTTGCGTGCCGCGCGGCCAATCGTTTGCACGAGCGACGTTTCCGATCGCAGGAAGCCTTCCTTGTCGGCGTCGAGGATGGCGACGAACGCGCACTCCGGGATGTCGAGACCCTCGCGCAGGAGGTTGATGCCGATGAGCACGTCGAAAGCACCGAGCCGGAGATCCCGGATGATTTCGATCCGCTCCAGCGTCTCGATGTCGGAGTGCATATAACGGACGCGTACACCGTTCTCGTGCATGAACTCGGTCAGGTCCTCGGCCATGCGCTTGGTCAGCACGGTCACGAGCGTGCGATATCCCTTGCGCGAGACCTGGCGGACCTCGTCGAGGAGATCGTCGACCTGGGTCTTCGCCGGCCGCACATCGACGACGGGGTCGACGAGCCCGGTCGGACGGATTACCTGCTCGGCGAACACGCCGCCGGTCTGCTCCAGTTCCCACGAGGCCGGTGTCGCCGAGACGAATACCGATTGCGGACGCATCGCGTCCCATTCCTCGAAACGAAGCGGACGATTGTCCATGCACGATGGCAGGCGGAAGCCATATTCGGCGAGCGTTGCCTTGCGCCGGAAGTCGCCGCGGAACATGCCGCCGATCTGCGGCACCGTAACGTGGCTTTCGTCGGCAAATACCAGCGCGTTGTCAGGAAGATATTCGAACAGCGTCGGTGGTGGATCGCCCGGGTTTCGACCCGTGAGATAACGCGAATAGTTTTCGATGCCGGCGCAGGACCCGGTCGCCTCCATCATCTCCATGTCGAAGGTTGTGCGCTGTTCGAGCCGCTGTGCCTCCAGCAGCTTGCCCCCGTTGTACAATTCGTCGAGCCGCTCCTTGAGCTCGACCTTGATGGATTTGATCGCCTGCTGCAGCGTCGGCTTCGGCGTCACGTAGTGCGAGTTCGCGTAAAGTTTGACGAGCGCGAGCTCGTCCGTCTTGGCGCCCGTCAAAGGATCAAACTCGACGATCGATTCGATTTCGTCGCCGAAAAGCGAGAACCGCCAGGCGCGATCCTCGAAGTGAGCAGGAAAGACTTCGACGGTGTCGCCGCGCGCGCGGAATGAGCCACGCTGGAAATTCTGGTCGTTGCGCCGGTAGTGCAAGGCCACGAGGTCAGCCAAGAGCTGATCGCGCGACAGCTTCTCGCCGACGCGCACCGTGAATGTCATCGCGGTGTAGGTCTCGACCGAGCCGATACCGTAGATGCACGAGACCGAGGCGACGATAATCACGTCGTCGCGTTCGAGCAGCGCTCGCGTCGCCGAGTGACGCATGCGGTCGATCTGCTCGTTCACCGACGCTTCCTTCTCGACGTAGGTGTCGGTGCGGGGAACGTAGGCCTCGGGCTGGTAATAGTCGTAGTAGGAGACGAAGTACTCGACGGCGTTCTCGGGGAAGAAGCTTTTGAATTCGCCGTAGAGCTGGGCCGCAAGAGTCTTGTTAGGGGCGAGGATCAGAGCCGGCCTCTGCGTCTGCTCGATGACGTGCGCCATCGTGAACGTCTTGCCGGATCCCGTGACGCCCAACAGCACCTGGTTGCGGTCGAGTTTTTTCACGCCATCGACCAGCTCGAAGATGGCCTGCGGCTGATCCCCTTTCGGCGCGAACTCCGAAGCGATCCTAAACTTGATGCCGCCTTCGCTTTTCTCGGGCCGCTCGGGACGGTGCGGCATGAACATGGGCATCCCGCCCGAAACGATGGGATGCGTCGCCATCAAAGGCTGGCGCGCCAAAATGGCGTTGGCCCTTTCCGAGCGTTCCGCCGGCTTCGTTAGCAGCGCGTTGAGGCTATCGCTGAGGCTTTCGCCGGCCATCGGCGGCCGAGGCGTGCCGATGCCTCTGAGGGCGGGCAACGACGGCAGGCCAGCCGCCCACGTCAGGCCAGCTAGCGGAGCTTCGCCAAACCCGGGCGTGCCCGCCGCGGTCTCGGACGGCGGCGCGGGCGGTTTGCCCGATTTCCCTCGCGATTGCCGAGGCTTGGTGCCTTTGGCGGATGACGGAGATTTTGTGGGATCTTTCACGCGAGAGATATAGTCCTGGCGGCCGCTTGGACCAACGGTATTAGAGGTCAGAGTGTCGCGATTTCGCGGATTATCGAAACATGCCCGCGCTTTAGATATCCGCCGCACCCTTCCCATACAAATTCGTATGTAACCCGCGCAATTGCGGTCGTGATAGCGCGGCAGGGTCCGGATGGAGGCGGGTAAAGGTTACGTCGCGTCGGGCTGCGTTTTTGGTCCGTCTGCTGGGGCGTCGTTGCCGCTCTGCTCGATCCGCTCTGATTTAAAAGCTTTGGACTAACGGAGACCAAAATGTCTTTGACGAAAACGCTGGCGGCGGTCGCCGCCGCGCTGCTCATGGTTAGCGCCGGCGGCGCAATGGCCAAGAGCAACAAGACCGCTGCGACCAAGGCCCAGACGCCCGAATCGCTCGAATGCTCGAAGGAAGCCGACGCCAAGGGCCTTCACGGCAAGGAGCGCAAGGAATTCCGCGCGAAATGCAAGAAGGACGCAGAAGCCAAGAAGACGGATGCAAGCAAGCCGGCTGATACGAGCAAGTCGTCGACGGACAAGAAGTCCTGAGTTCGTCGCGTCCATGTAGCGTCAGAAGTTGGGGCCCCGCCAAACGGGGCCCTTTTCTTTTGGAGCGGGCGACACGTCTGCTTCGGGTCGCGTAGTATCCTTCGCGCTAAGCTGAAAGGGAAAATGCAGTGCCCGACAAGCGCGAACGTGGACAGCGGCTGGCTCTTGTCACCGGTGCCAATCGCGGCATCGGCTTCGAGATCGCTAAACAGCTCGCGCGCTCTGGTCTTGCTGTCCTTGTCGCGGCCCGGACGCTGGAAAAGGCCGAAGAGGCTGTCGCGAATCTCAGCGCATCTGGAGGGACGGTCTCGCCGGCAAGGTTGGACGTTGCCGATAGCGCCGCCATCCCGGCAGCTTTGACCGCGATCGAAGCTCAGCATGGGCCGATCGATGTCGTCGTCAACAACGCCGCGATATTGATCGACGGCCCGGGAGGCTTCAACGCGAGCTTGTTCGAGATGACCGACGAGACGCTGCTGCGAACGTTCGAGACGAACGTGCTTGGACCAGCAGCGATCATCCGGGCGCTTCTGCCAGGAATGATCGATCGCGGTTATGGCAGAGTGGTGAATGTCTCGTCTTTGGCCGGCCAGCTCGCGGAAATGAGTTCCGGCTTTCCCGCGTATCGCATTTCCAAGACGGCACTTAACGCACTGACACGCATCGCGGCCGCCGAAGCCCGAGCCGCGCGAGACGTCAAAGTCAATGCCTGCAGCCCGGGATGGGTGCGCACCGACATGGGCGGCCCGCAGGCAAGCAGGTCAATTGAAAAAGGAGCAGAGACGCCGGTATGGCTCGCGCTGCTCCCCGAGAGCGGCCCTACGGGAGGCTTCTTCGAGGATAAGGCTCGAGTGCCGTGGTAACGGCCGCCATGCGGATGCTGTGAAACTAGAGAGCCCGGCCGCGATCTTTGGCGATTGTCGCGCCGTCCTGCTCAAGTTCGATGACGAGCCGGATGGGACGAGAGGACGGATCGGTAGTATCCCGCGCCGTGATCATCACGAAGCGGCTGGCGTTGCCGGTCGTGTCGATTTCCGTCACCTGAGGACGATACTCGGAGATTTTCGAAACCTGAAGCGTGCGCTTCTCGCCGCCGATATTCAGCGAGATCTTGTCGCCGACGTTGACCGCCTTGCTAGGCGATGACGCACGGCCCTGAATGTTGCCGGTCAGCCAGAAGTCTTCCGAGCCAGAAATAGGTGACGATGCGTCGGCAACCTTGGTCGAAGCGGAGAGCGAACTGTCGAGGGCAGCGGCGAAGCTCGCCCGGAGCATCGATTCGCTCGTCAGCATGAACATGGCCGCGCCAAACGCCGCCACAAGCGAACCGGCAAGCACTCCAGCCCAGATGCGACGCGATATTGACGTCATTCCCGTTCTCCCATGTTCGACAAGAGATATATGACGAAGCGCATGGTTTGGTTCACTTGCCCGCAGACGTACAAACTCGATTGCGGCAATTCAATAGCCGTCAGCCGTGCAACTTCTGGACATCTTCGGAATCGGGTTCCGAAGCCTTCGAACAAGCACCATAGACGCGGCTTAAGTGGCTGAAAAGTATGATATTCAGCGCGGTAAGCAGCAACACCGCTCCGGCGAACAATCCGCGCGCGGCGCTATTGCTCGTTCGCCTGTAGACGGCGTTGGGGCTGGTTGAGAAAGGCGTCGTGGCGATTTCGATGATTGGGGGCCGATTGGGATCTCCAAGCGCCTTGACGGCCTGAGGCACCATGGCGTGTTCGACCCCCGCGAAAATCGCAGGGCTCGTACGTGCGCACAGCGGGGAATAGGTCGCCATCGTCGTGATGGCGATAAAAGCAATGGCCGCGATGCTACCCGAAACCAGGGGGCGAATGAGTGGGCGTCGATGGAGGCGCCTTGCCTCGAAGGACCTTACGCTTGCGAACATCCTGTCAAATCCCTCTATTCGACATGTGATCGATAACGTTGAGCCGTTAAGAGGAAGTTGACCTTTGCTTCTGGGCAGGCATGGGTCCGGAATATGGCGCTGATGGTGCAATCCTAGGATCGTGCACATCCGCAGCTCGATGTTGCTTCTCGGCCGCATCAACGCTCAAGCGCCCAATTTCCAAGCGTGATGGTGCGAGGGAAGCGTTTCCACACAGACAAAAGGTCTGATTGCGATCAAAGCGGTGTTGCGCTTAGGTCCGCGCCGCAAATTTCGCCAACGAAATTCGCGCCAAATTTCAGAATAGGTCGTGCCTTCCATGGGCTTCATTGCCGACAGTTTGAACCGCATCCAGCCCTCCGCCACAATTGCAGTATCGACGAAAGCCCGACAGCTGAAAGCCGCCGGACGCGATATCATCTCGCTCTCTGCCGGCGAGCCGGATTTCGACACGCCGCAGAATATCAAGGAGGCTGCCAAGCGCGCTCTTGACCTCGGCAAGACGAAGTACACCGACGTCGACGGCATTCCTGAGCTCAAGGCCGCCATTGCCGCGAAGTTCAAGCGCGAGAATAACCTCGACTACAAGACGAGCCAGGTTTCCGTCGGCACCGGCGGCAAGCAGGTGCTTTACAACGCTCTATTGGCGACCCTCAATCCCGGCGACGAAGTCGTCATTCCGGCGCCGTGCTGGGTTTCCTATGCCGACATCGTGATGCTCGGCGGCGGCGTGCCGGTGTTTGCCGAAACGACGCTCGAGCACGGGTACAAATTGAAACCGGACGTGCTCGACGCTGCGATTACGCCGAAGACCAAATGGTTCATCTTCAATTCGCCATCGAACCCCACCGGCGCCGCATATTCGGCTAACGACATCAAAGCGCTTACGGACGTACTCCTCAAGCACCCTCATGTGTGGGTGCTAACCGACGATATGTACGAGCACTTGCTTTACGACGGCCTGACGTTCGCGACGCCAGCCGCGGTCGAGCCCGCGCTGTACGACAGGACGCTCACCATGAATGGCCTGTCGAAAGCCTACTGCATGACGGGATGGCGGCTTGGCTACGCCGCCGGACCCGAGACGCTCATAAAGGCGATGTGCAAATTGCAATCGCAGTCGACATCCAATCCGTCTTCGATCGTGCAGTGGGCGGGTGTCGAGGCGCTTAACGGTCCGCAGGATTTCATCGCCCGCAACAATGCCGTGTTCGTCGAGCGGCGCGATCTCGTCGTCAGCATGCTCAACCAGGCGAAGGGACTCGTGTGCCCAAAACCGCAGGGCGCGTTCTATGTCTATCCCAGCATCAAAGGCACGATCGGCAAGACGAGCCGAAGCGGGACGAAGATAGCGACCGACGAGAACTTCGTGACCGCGCTGCTCGAGGAAGAAGGGGTCGCCGTCGTTCACGGCGCCGCGTTCGCGGGCTCGCCCTCGTTCCGCGTCTCGTACGCGGCGTCAACGGAAGCCCTCAAGGACGCCTGCACCCGCATTCAGCGCTTCTGCGGAAACCTGACCTGAAAAAGCAAAAGGCGCTGCGTTTCCGGAGCGCCTCATCACGTCCAGAGCAGTAGGCTTGTTTACCAAGCCATGGCGCTGTTCGCCCAACGGCCGGTGAAGCCCGTTAGCCATCCCCAGGCGTGCGCAAGGTGCCCAACTTCGAGGGGTTTACCGTCGAGTTCGGGGACCACAGGACGCCAGATCGCAACCGCGGTCGACGGCTGCGCCTTGAATTCCATCACCGTCGGTTCGGCGCCAAAGCTATCGGGCAGCTGCTCCTCCGCTGCCATGACATAGCCGGCCGCGTCCACCGCCGACATCAAAGTCTCAATACTCATAACCCAGCCTCATCTTCCCTAAGCCATTTCCCTCTGGCCCGTCCCCGGTCCATCGCACACGTACAACGCGCGAGTTCCGGATCAGTTCATGATGTGCGAAGTTTATATCTATTCAAGTTATTTTTTGATTTCGCGGGGCCGTCCAAGTACTCGGACGCTCGAGTAGTTTCGGCACTGCAGTATTGCCGGCGACTCGACGCCGATAAGTATCGCATCGCAATAAGACAGTCTCACGAAACTGTGCTGCGAACACTGTTGTCTGCCGCAAGCTTTGGAGCGAGCATGAATTTTGCCGCGCCTCCCGAGGTGCGGGTGCGGCCCGTCGTTCCCATGCACCTCGCAATGGGAGGCAAGAATGGCAGGCTCCGAGGCCCAAAAGGGCGGAAACGGCACACATGGCGGTAGAGCAGGGGTCCGCGGCGCACGCTGCGTTGCGCTGATCGGACCCTTCGCAAGCGGGAAGACGACCCTTCTCGAGGCTATCCTCTCCCGCACCGGGACCATTTCGAGACCCGGCTCCATCGCAGCAAAGTCCACGGTCGGCGACGGGTCAGCCGAAGCCCGCGACCACGCCATGAGCGTCGGCCTCAACGTGGCGGACGTATCCTTCCTCGGCGACACATTCACCTTCATCGATTGCCCTGGCTCGGTCGAGTTCGCGACGGAAGGCGCGCTCGCGCTTCCTGCCTGCGACATGGCCGTGGTCGTATGCGAGCCCGATTCCAAGCGTGTGCCGGCGCTGCAGCTCATCTTGAAGCAGCTGGAGGATCAGGGCATTCCGCACGTGCTCTTCCTCAATAAGATCGACTCGTCGGAAACGCCGGTTCGCGACATCATCCCGAGTTTGCAGCCGGCAAGCGTGAAACCTCTCGTGCTGCGGCAGATCCCGATCTGGGAGAACGGCATCGCAACCGGATTCGTCGATCTCGCCTCCGAGCGCGCCTACGTCTATCGCGAGCACGCCGAGAGCACGATCGTCGAGCTGCCCACGACGCTTGCCACGCGCGAGAAGGAAGCGCGCTTCCAGATGCTCGAGAAGCTCGCCGACTACGATGACGAGCTGATGGAGCAATTGTTAAGCGATATCCCTCCGCCCAACGATCGCGTCTTCAATGACCTGACGAAGGAGCTGCGCGACGGTCTCATTTGTCCGGTGCTGCTCGGCTCGGCGCAGAACGGCAACGGCATCCTTCGTCTTATGAAACTGCTGCGGCATGAATGTCCGTTCGTCGAGCATACCGCCGCGCGTGCCGGGCTCGGCGATGCAAAGTCCGCGGCCTACGTTTTCAAGAGCGTGCACACAAAGGCCGGCGGCAAGCTCTCGTTCGTTCGCGTCTTGGCGGGCGAAATCCCGGACAGCGCCATCGTAGTCGGCGCCAATGGGCAGGAGGAGCGCGCGGCGGGCATCTTCACGATCAAGGGTGAGGAGACCACCAAGCGCGGTGCTGCCAAGGCTGGAGATACGGTCGCGCTGGGCCGGCTTGACTCGATCCACTCCGGAGAAACCATCTCGACCGGAAAGGCCGCGGTCAAACAAGCGCCCGTGCCCAAGTCACCGCAGGCGGTGCTCGCCATCGGCCTCGGGCTCAAGGACCGCAAGGACGAGGTCAAGCTCTCCGCTGCCGTTGCCAAGCTCGTCGACGAGGATCCCTCGCTGACGCTCGAGCACAACGCCGACATGCATCAGATCCTGCTGCATGGGCAGGGCGAGATGCATTTGCGCGTGGCGCTCGAACGGCTGCTGCGCAAGTACGGCATCGAGGTACTGCGCGAAAAGCGACGCGTCGGCTACAAGGAAACGATCCGCGCGGCCACCGAGGTTCGCGGCCGACACAAGAAGCAGTCCGGAGGCCACGGCCAGTTCGGTGACGTCAAGCTCGAGATCAAGCCGTTGCCGAGAAGCTCCGGCATCACCTTCGATGAGGTGATCACGGGCGGCGCCATTCCGCGGAACTTCATTCCGTCGGTCGAGATAGGGGTTCGCGATTACTTGAGCGAGGGGCCGCTTGGCTTCCCGGTCGTCGATGTCGCCGTCACGCTGACCGACGGCTCGTACCACACCGTAGATTCTTCCGACATGGCGTTCCGCCAGGCCGGACGGCTGGCGATGTCGGAAGGCATGCCGAAATGCAATCCAATCCTGCTTGAGCCGATCATGTCGGTTTCGATCGCGGTGCCGTCGGAGTTCAACGCCCGCATCAACGGCATCATCTCGCAACGGCGCGGCCAGATTCTCGGTTTCGACGGGCGGGACGGGTGGCCGGGCTGGGATCTGATCCAAGCGCATATTCCGGAGTCGGAGATGGACAATCTCATTATCGATCTCCGCTCGGCGACCGCGGGCGTCGGCTCGTTCACCTTCGCCTACGATCATCTCTCCGAGATCAGCGGCCGCTTGCGGGAGCAGGTGCTAGCGGCCAACAAGGCCGCCGCGGCCTAGCGCTTTCGATTAAGCGAAAGCAGAACAGATACCCCTCCCCGTCACGGGGAGGGGTTCAAGCAGCTCTCACAAAGCGCGAGGACATCTGCGGACGAATCAGCCGGCGTCGCCGCCGCCGTCGGCAAAGCTCGGTTCCGCGCCCTTGGGCGCCACCTTGCGCCGGTTCGTAACTTTCCGCGCGCTCGTTTTCGGTCCTTTGAAGTAGTCGGCCATGGCTTCGAGGAAGAGTGGGTTCAGCCCCTCGCCGCCCTTGTCGATATGAGCCTTGAGCGCGTTGCGCATGCGCGGCTCCCACGAATTATGGATGTGCTTCGCGATGCCATCCAGCGCCTCGGCCTTCGGATAGATGGAGAAATACTCGGCAATCTGATTGGCCATGCGCGCGAGGTCTGAACTGTTCATGAGATCTCTCGGTTTCGATTAGGTGAAGCGTCAGCGATTGAAGATGACCGGTCCTTGCCGGCCGAGCGCGGCCAGAAAGAGATTGGCGCGCTGCGCGAGATCGAGCGCCAGCGCTGTCGGTGCGGAGACCGTCACCAGCGCGCCGATGCCCGCCGTAACGCATTTCTGCACGAGTTCAAAACTGCACCGGCTCGTCATCAATACGAAGCCGCCAGAGAGGTCTGCCGACTTTACCGTCAGTGCACCGATCAGCTTGTCGAGCGCGTTGTGCCGTCCGACGTCCTCGCGCACGAGCAGGATGTCGCCGGCGGGCGAGACCCAGGCGGCGCCGTGCACCGAACGGTTGGCCCGGTTCATCGGCTGGTGCTGGTGCAGGCTGGAGGCCGCCGCTCGAATGGCGCCGTCCGCCGGCTCGAAATGGCGCTTGAGAACCGGTAGCGGCCGAACCGCTGAGGCGATGTCCTCGACGCCGCAAAGACCGCATCCCGTGCGGCCTTCGATCGTGCGCTTGGCGATGCGGCGCGGATCGATTTTGTCTTCTTGAATGGCGACGTCGACCGCCATGCCGCCTTCAACGGGCATCACGAGAATTGCGTCGATATCGCGAACGCTTTTGATCAATCCTTCGCCGATCAGGAAGCCGGCCGCGAAATCCTCGAGGTCCGCCGGTGTTCCCATCATGACCGTGAAGGGTTCGGAATTGATCTGCAGCGCGACCGGCACCTCCTCAGGGATTTGCCAGACGACCTTCGCGACATGACCGCCGGCCGATTCCAATTCGCCGGTCGCCGCGCGCGAGCACAGCGACGTACTCGTGGCTGACTGCACCGGCGCTTTGGCGACCATGTTCATGTACTCAACGCTCCATCGCGCCTGCGCGTTACTCCGCGGGCTCGAGAGCGCGCTCCTTCGCGATACGCTTGTTCTCGACCTCGCGCTCGCCCCACTCCTCCTGCCACTCGGACGGCGCGTTGGCGATCGTCACCTGCACCGCCGTCACCTTGTACTCTGGGCAGTTCGTTGCCCAATCCGAGTTCTCGGTGGTGATGACGTTGGCGCCAGTCACCGGATGATGGAACGTCGTGTAGACGACGCCCTGTGGCATGCGATCCGCGACCTTGGCTGTAAGCGTTGTTGCGCCGACGCGGCTCGAGAGGGAGACCCGGTCGCCATCCTTGATGCCCCGAACCTCGGCATCATGCGGATGGATTTCCAGAACATCCTCAGGATGCCACGCGACGTTATCGGTCCGCCGCGTCTGTGCCCCGACGTTGTACTGCGACAGGATACGTCCCGTCGTCAGGATCAGCGGGAAGTTGCGGTTCGTGCGTTCCGCCGTCGGGATGAAACCGGTCAGCATGAACCGTCCCTTGCCGCGCGTGAACTCGTCGACGTGCATGACCGGCGTTCCCGTCGGATGCAGCTCGTCGCACGGCCACTGGATGGACCCGAGCTCGTCGATCCTATCGAAGGAGATTCCTTCGAACGTCGGCGTAAGGCGCGCGATCTCGTCCATGATCTCGGACGCAGAATTGTAGTGCATCGGGTAGCCCATCGCGGTCGCGATGCGGCTGACGATCTCCCACTCGGCCATGCCCTGCTTCTCGCGCATGACCTTGCGCACGCGATTGACGCGCCGCTCAGCGTTGGTGAACGTGCCGTCCTTTTCGAGGAACGAGGTGCCAGGCAGGAAGACATGTGCGAAAGCCGCGGTCTCGTTCAGGAAGAGATCCTGGACGATGACGATGTCCATCGACGAGAGCGCGTGCTCGACGTGATGCGTATTGGGGTCCGACTGCGCAATGTCCTCGCCCTGAATGAACAGGCCGCGGAACGAACCGTCGGACGCCGCGTCGAACATGTTCGGAATCCTGAGGCCCGGTTCCTTCTCGAGCTTCGTGTTCCATTCCTTTTCGAAGAGCGCGCGCACTTCGTCGTTGGCGACGTGGCGGTAGCCCGTGAACTCGTGCGGGAAGGAGCCCATGTCGCATGAGCCTTGCACGTTGTTCTGCCCGCGCAGCGGATTGACGCCGACGCCCTCGCGGCCAATGTTGCCCGTCGCCATTGCGATGTTTGCCATCGCCATGACCATCGTCGAGCCCTGGCTGTGCTCGGTGACGCCGAGGCCGTAGTAGATGGCGCCGTTGCCGCCGGTGGCATAAAGCCGTGCCGCTTCTCGCACCTGCTGCGCGGGAACGCCGGTGATGGGTTCGAGCGCTTCAGGAGAGTTTTCAGGCCGCTTGATGAATTCTTCCCAGCGGTAGAAATCAGTCGGCTCGCAGCGGCGCTTCACGAACTTGCGGTCGATAAGGTCCTCGGTCGCGATCACGTGACCGAACGCATTCATGATGGCCACGTTCGTCGACGGCTGCAGCTGCAGGTGATACGCCGCCTGCACGTGCGGTCCACGAACCATATCGATACGCCGCGGATCGACCACGATCAGCTTCGCGCCTTCGCGGATGCGCTTCTTCATTCGCGACGCGAACACTGGGTGGCCATCGGTCGGATTGGCGCCGATGATCAGGATGACATCCGCCTTGTCAACGCTCTTGAAGTCTTGCGTGCCGGCGGATTCACCGAAGGTCTGCTTCAGACCGTAGCCGGTCGGCGAGTGGCAGACGCGGGCGCAGGTATCGATGTTGTTCGTCTTGAACGCCGCGCGCACCATGCGCTGGACGACATAGACTTCCTCGTTGGTCGTGCGCGAAGACGTGATGCCGCCGATCGAGTCCTTGCCGTACTTCTCTTGTGTTTCCTTGAGGCGCTTCGCCGAGTAGTCGATCGCTTCGTCCCAGGAGACGATTTTCCACGGATCGGTGATCTTCTCGCGGATCATCGGCGTCAGCACGCGGTCCTTGTGCGTTGCGTAGCCGAAGGCGAACCGGCCCTTGACGCAGGAGTGGCCTTCGTTGGCGCCACCGTCCTTGTAGGGCACCATGCGTACGACCTGTTCGCCCTGCATTTCGGTCTTGAACGAGCAGCCGACGCCGCAATAGGCGCAAGTTGTCACGATGGAATGCTCGGGCTGACCCATCTCGGCGATGGACTTCTCGATGAGCGTTGCCGTCGGGCAAGCCTGGACGCAGGCGCCGCACGAGACGCATTCCGATGCGAGGAACGATTCATCCATGCTCGCCGCGACATGCGAAGCAAATCCGCGGCCGTCGATGGTCAGCGCGAACGTGCCCTGGACTTCCTCACAGGCGCGCACGCAGCGCGAGCAGACGATGCACTTCGACGGTTCGAACTGGAAATAGGGATTGGAGAGGTCTTTCGTCTGGAAGAGATCGTTGACGCTGCCGTCGGTGCGGCGCGCGAAGACGTGGTTGTCGCCCTCATAGCCGTAGCGCACTTCGCGCAGGCCGACCGCACCCGCCATGTCCTGCAGCTCGCAGTCGCCATTGGCGCTGCAGGTCAGGCAGTCGAGCGGGTGGTCGGAGATGTAGAGCTCCATGACGCCCTTGCGCAGCTTCGCCAGGCGTTCGTTCTGCGTCGTGACCTTGATGCCCGGCGCGACGGGCGTCGTGCATGACGCCGGTGTGCCCTTACGGCCCTCGATCTCGCAGAGACAGAGCCGGCAGGAACCGAAGGGATCGAGGCTGTCCGTGGCGCAGAGCTTGGGTATTTGGATGCCGAGCTGCATGGCCGCGTTCATGATCGACGTTCCCTCGGGAACGGTCACCTCGCGGCCGTCGATCTGGAGCGTGATGAGATGGGTCGCCTCATGCATCTCAGGAGTCGGCGTGCCGTAGTCCGTCTCCTTGATCAGCGTCATCGGCTTTACGTGATGGTTCATGGCGTCCTCGTTGCGATCAACGAATTCTTATTCTGCTGCATCTGCAAGAAACTTGTTTGCTGGCGGCGGCTTGCGGAAGTCCTCCGGGAAGCCGCGCACCGAACTCATGACGGGGAACGGCGTGAGGCCGCCCATGGCACAGAGCGATCCGTCCGTCATTGTTACGCAAAGATCTTCGAGCAATTCCAGGTTCTTGTCGCGGTCGACATCGGCGATGATCTTGTCGATCACCTCAACCCCGCGGACCGCGCCGATACGGCAGGGCGTGCACTTGCCGCAGCTTTCGATGGCGCAGAATTCCATCGCGAAGCGGGCCTGCTTGGCCATGTCCACGGTATCGTCGAAAACAACAAGACCGCCGTGTCCGACCATGGCGTCGACCTTGGCGAATTCCTCATAATCCATCGGCACGTCGAACTTGGACTCGGGCAAGTAGGCGCCCAGAGGTCCACCGACTTGAACGGCGCGTGCCGGACGGCCTGTCGCTGTGCCGCCGCCCCAGTCATCGATCAGCTGGCGCGTTGTCACGCCGAACGCCTTTTCGACGAGCCCGCCCTGCTTGATGTTGCCGGCGAGCTGGAACGCGAGCGTTCCGCGTGAGCGCCCCATGCCATAGTTTTTGTAGAACTCGCCGCCCTTGGCGAGGATGATTGGCACCGCGGCGAAGCTCATCACGTTGTTGATGATCGTCGGCTTGCCGAATAGGCCCTCGATCGCAGGGATCGGCGGCTTGTAGCGTACGAGTCCGCGCTTGCCTTCGAGGCTTTCGAGCATCGAAGTCTCTTCGCCGCAGATGTAGGCGCCGGCGCCCATCCGCACGTAGAGCTCGAACGAGTAATTGGAACCCTGGATGTTATCCCCAAGCCAGTTGGCCTTGCGGGCGATGTCGATGGCTTCGCGCAAAACCTTGACCGAGTGCGGATACTCGGAGCGCACGTAGATATAGCCCTTCGTCGCCCCACCGGCGACCGCGGCAATGGTCATGCCTTCGATCAGGCAGTAGGGATCGCCTTCCATCAGCATGCGGTCGGCGAAGGTTCCGCTATCGCCTTCGTCGGCATTGCAGGCGACGTACTTTTCGGCGTCCTTGATGTCGTGGACGGTCTTCCACTTGATGCCGGTCGGGAAGCCGGCGCCGCCGCGGCCTCTGAGGCCCGAGGTCGTCACCTCGCTAACGATATCGATGGGCTTCATCGCCAGCGCTTTTTTCAGGCCGGCGAAGCCGTCGTGGGCGATGTAATCCTCGAGCGACAGCGGATCGGTAATCCCGCAGCGCGCGAAGGTCAGCCGTTCTTGAGTCTTGAAGTACGGGATCTCTTCCGTCAGCCCGTGGCCGAGCTTGTGGGATTTGCCTTTAAGAAATCCGGCTTCGAAAAGACCGCCAACATCCTTGGCGCTGACCGGTCCGTAGGCCATGCGGCCCTTGTCGGTCGCAACCTCGACCAGCGGCTCGAGAAAGAGCATGCCGCGCGAGCCGTTGCGGACGATTTTGATTTCTTCGTTGCGCTTCTTGGCTTCGCTGGCGATCGCAGAAGCGACTTCGTCGGCTCCGACCGAGAGGGCAGCGGCATCGCGGGGCACAAAGATCGTGATCATTTATTCCGCAGCCTCCTTGTTGAGGCCCGAGACAATTTCGTCAAAGCGCGCCGCGTCGACTTTCCCGTACAGTCTCTCGCCCACCATGATCGCGGGAGAGAGCGCGCAGTTACCGAGGCAGAATACCTGTTCGATGGTTATTGCGCCATCTGCCGTTGTGCCGCCGAGCGGCACGCCCAGCGATTCCGCCGCGTGCTCGCAAAGCTTTTCCGTCCCCATGGACTGGCAGGCCTCTGCCCGGCAGATCTTGATCACATGTTTGCCGACGGGGTAGCGCTTGAAGTCGTGATAGAAGGTGAGCACACCGTACACTTCGGCACGCGAGCGGTTGAGCGCGCGTCCAATCACCGGAAGTACCGGCTCGGGGATGTATCCGAGCTGATCCTGCAGGTCGTGGAAGATCTCGAGCAACTCGTCCGGCTTGTTGCCGTACTTGGCGCAGACCGCCAGCGCCGCAACTTCATGCGGGCTCGTGGAATTGCCTTCCGCGGGCGGCGTCGCTCCCCCGCGCTTAGGTTCTTTCTTCGGCATGTTCCGCTCCCAGGGCCGCGGACGTCTGTTAATTCTAATAATATGGCGCGCAGTTCCCCAGTCTTTTAGTCAATCAACTCGGGTCGCCGATCAAATCGTTATCGCCAATTCGCTCATAGACCCTCTCTATGCTGCAGTGCGAAATGTCATATGGACGCCGCAGTATCAGTATAGCGTCTTGGTCGAAAAGGATAGGGCAGCGTCTCGGAAGGCGCGAACCAGCGGCGCCAGCGGATCGCGGTCTGGTATTACCAACCCTACGCTGTGTTCAACCTTCGGTTCCTGCAGGGGAATCGCCCTGAGGCCAGGGTCGCGGCCAAACATGCCGATGATGTAGTCCGGCATAACCGACGCGAGTCCCATCAACCTGACGTTCGAATAGAGATTGATGAGGGAGTTCGTTTCCAGTGCGGGCTCCGGCTTGCAGTCGGCCGCGCGGAACGCGCCGTTGATGATGCGGCGATTTTGCATGTCCGGCGTCGGCAGGCCGAGCGGCAGTTCGGCCGCTTCCTTCCACGTGATCGATGGCCGGTCGGCCAATGCGTGGCCCTCGGGAAGAAACAGGCAATAACGCTCGATATAGAGCGGCGTCGCGAGCAAGCCGTGGATCGGTTCGTTGTCGAGGTACGTGATACCGGCATCTATGGAATAGTCCTCGATGCCGCGCAGGATTTCCTCGGAGCTCAGCGACATGACCGTGAAGTCGATGTGCGGATGCAGCGCGCGGACGTCTTTAGTCAGGTAGGGGATCATCGGCAGCGCCGAGGGAATGCCGCCGAGCGCCAGGCGACCCGTCAGACCGAAGTCGCTCGTTGCCAGGTGCGCGAGCTCCTGGCGCATCGACGCCCAGTTGTTGAGGATGAGTTGCGCCCACTTCAGGACCCGCTCGCCCTCCTGCGTCAGTCCCTGGTAGCGCTGGCCGCGCTCGACGATCGGGACGCCGAGTTCAAGTTCGAGCTGGCGAATGCGGCCCGAAAGCGTCGGTTGCGTCACGTTGCAAGCATTGGCCGCGCGCGTGAAGTGCTTCTCGCGCGCGAGAGCGACAAGGTATTGAAGCTGGCGGATGTCCATGCGCGGCTCGTTGCACCGTTGATGGCCGGAGGCGATCGATCGGGCATCGTGAGGCAATGGCAGCGTTACGGCGCGCCGTCAATCTCAGCAGGCGACCCCGTCGGCATCGAAGACGTGGCCTGAGAACGAACGGCCTGCACCGGAAGCCAGATACAGCGCCAGCGTTGCGACCTCGGGCTCATTCGATAGGCCCGCAAGCGGCACGTTGCGCGCGTCGATCATCACCGAGGGGCCAACGGCATTGATCCGAATGCCGTTTGCCGACCAGCGTCGGGCCTCGGCTCGGGTCATTGCGGCGAGAGCGGTACGCGCAACTGTTGCGACGGCCGACTGGCGGCCGGTCGCCGGTGCTGGCATCGCCAAGATATTGAGGATCAGCCCTTCACTCATCACGACCGACATGCGGTTGGCGATGATGCGCGTGAGCTGGGCAAGCGGAGCGAGCTTCGCCTGCATGAGGCTCTCGACATCATCGCCGTCGATCGAATTCATTTCATCGCTCGAGATCGAGACGAGGTTGATCGCCGCGTCGAGTCCGCCGTAGGCCTGCGCTGAGGTTTGCGCGAAGGCGGCGGCTGCGTGGGCGTTAGAGATGTCGTGCGTGTGCAGTTTTATTTCGGCCGCCGTCTGCGACAGGAGCGCGACGAGTTCGATGACTTCGGTCGAAAGATCGCTTGTGTGAACCACGAGCCGGGCCTCGAGTTCCGCGAATGCACGCGCAACGTCGATGCCGCTAGAAGAAGTTAATCCAGTTAGAAGAATACGCGCATTTCGAAGATCACGGACGAGTTCACCAGTAGTACTCGCATCAACTTGACCCATAAACATAATGTCCGTTCCCTCCTGCACCGACGCGACTAAAGCCGCGATCGCTGAGGCGATCCGGCTGGCACGATAGCACGCCGATTCGCCTAACGAGAACTAAACAGCCACTCGATTCGGGTTGGGCGGCGACAGGTCAAGGGCGGATTTGAGGCTGTCCCCTGTGGGCAAGGTACGAAGTGAGTGTGACCCTCGCGCCGCGATGCTGCGCTGAAGCGAATTCGACGCAACTGCAATCGTTTAATTCTGGTGAAACTATAGTGCATCAGCATTGCGTGCGCGATGCAACGCCTGCGAAGCTCTTTGCTACGAATCGGTAGGGTCGGCGCGAAAGCAATGGGAAAACAGGAAAAATCGAAGTCGCTCGGCAACGGGGGCGCTTCCCACGATCGCTCTCCCATGAAAGAGAACGACGTTCGCCGGTCACAGCCGCCGCGCGACACTATCGTTTTCGCGTGCATGACGATCGTTGCCGCGGCGTTGGCCGCCATGCTGTACGGCCAAATGGGCATGTCGCTCTCGATGTCTGCGGTCGCAGCCGCAGGAGCGTGGGCCTTATTCCTTCTCATCCATAAGTTCGTTCAGAAGTCACAGCAGATCGTCCAACTGCAGGCAGAGCTCGAACACGCCAAAGGCCGAGGAAGCGCGCGCGCTAATGCTTCGGCAGGTCTCGCTCTTAGTGCACCTCCGAAAGAGGCAGCTCCCAAGGCAAAAACCGAGGTGACGGCTAAAGAGCCTCCGGCTGGCGCTAGGTCCGCCCTGGCTCCGTCTCCGACTCCGGGCCCAAGCGAAACGAAATTCGCGCGGCCGCGCTGGGATCAGATCTCGGAGCGCACCGAAAAGAGCGAGCCGAAGCTCAGCCCAACGGTTGCCGAGGCGCCACGAAGCGAAGGCCCCGCGATCGAGCCTCCGCCTCCGCCGACCATTTCAATGCCGGAGGGACCGGTTTGGCCCGGTGTCGCGGTGCCGCCAGCGGGAGAGGCCATCCGCGAGCAATGGGCGTTTCGTCCGCGAGGTGATCGCGCGCCAATTCTGCCGGTGGGCACCGGCAACTTGCCGTCGGCAGCCTCGGCTCCGACCGTAGAGGGCGAGCTCGACCGCGTTCAAAGCAAGATCAAGGCACTGGCCGACGAGGTAAACTTCGGTGCGCTGCTGCAAGTGACGCCGAAGCCTAGCGAGGCTGAGTACGCGAAAGCCACGGCTGAAGCGATCGAAGACTCGATCGGCGCGCTGAAAGCGGCGGCGAGCAACATGCGGCGCGGTCCGGATTCGGCTGATCAATCAGCAAGAGGCCTCGGCGAAATCGTCATACCTTCGACGGCGAAGCCTATTGCCATGTCCGAAACCCATTCTTCGTTTGCCGAGTCGCCGGCACCGATCTTCGATCTGCCGTTTCCCGATTTGTCGTCGATCGGATTTGCACCGCCGACGTCCACGGCGATACCGCCGTTGTCATATCGCGACGCGGTTCGTGGTGCGATCGAAGCGAACGCAATCGAAATGTTCCTGTCGCCGATCGTTGCCCTGCAGGCGAACGATGTCGGGCACTACGACGTCTCGATGCATTTGAGTGATGCGTCCGGAAATCAGTTGACGGTATCGGACGAGATGCTCGGCGAAATGGATGCCGAGCTGGCTGCCAAACTCGACATTGAGCGTCTCGATCGAGCGGCACAACTCGTGGCGCGGATGGAAGCTCGCAGCAAGAACGGGTATCTGGTAACCAAGGTGCTCGGCGCGTCGCTATCTAGCCGCTCGTTTCTCGATTCATTGAGCCGTCTCTGCCAACTGCGCCCGCGACTCTCCCAGCAGCTGGTGCTTGCTCTCTCGCAGGACGCTATCGATGCGTTGTCTGCTGATGCTTCCCAAGCTCTGCAGGATATACAATCCATCGGCTTCCAGTTCGCGCTCGATGGAATGACCCACGTCGGGACCGATTTCGCGGAACTCGCGGCCTGCGGTTTTACGTTCGTCCGCGTCGACGCCGTGTCGCTCATTCACGGTCTGGAAACCGCCGAACGTATCGTTGCGCCTGACGAGCTCTGCCAACGCATCGCGCTCGCGGGCCTGACGGTGATCGCCACAGGTGTCGATACGGCGCAAACGCAGGCCGCGCTGGCAGTGAGCGGCATCGCGCTCGGGGAGGGTAGCCTGTTCGGTCCGCCGCGGCCGATCAAGGTCGACCAGGAGAATGGCAGGTCGGCAGCAGCCTGAGGCCTGCGCCTAAGGCGAAAATCTGCTCTGTCTTTTTGCTGAGCGCGATGTAGAAGCGCTGGCATCCGTCGGATTACCCAGCTCGGCCCTGAATGCGCGAAGTTCTCGTCTTGAACTCTATTTTCCCGTTCGCTGCAGAGAGCACTTTCCAGCACATTGGGATCCTAAGCTTAGAATTCCACGTGGACAAGTTGTCGCGGCCGCTTCTATAGTGTCACCTAAATACTAGTGACTCCAGCGTAACTGGACTGGCCACAGTTAGGCCGCAAATGTAATCACACTGGCTCACCTTCGGGTGGGCCTTTCTGCGTTCGCGAGTGGACCCGATAAGCTCATGGAGCGGCGTAACCGTCGCACAGGAAGGACAGAGAAAGCGCGGATCTGGGAAGTGACGGACAGAACGGTCAGGACCTGGATTGGGGAGGCGGTTGCCGCCGCTGCTGCTGACGGTGTGACGTTCTCTGTTCCGGTCACACCACATACGTTCCGCCATTCCTATGCGATGCACATGCTGTATGCCGGTATACCGCTGAAAGTTCTGCAAAGCCTGATGGGACATAAGTCCATCAGTTCAACGGAAGTCTACACGAAGGTTTTTGCGCTGGATGTGGCTGCCCGGCACCGGGTGCAGTTTGCGATGCCGGAGTCTGATGCGGTTGCGATGCTGAAACAATTATCCTGAGAATAAATGCCTTGGCCTTTATATGGAAATGTGGAACTGAGTGGATATGCTGTTTTTGTCTGTTAAACAGAGAAGCTGGCTGTTATCCACTGAGAAGCGAACGAAACAGTCGGGAAAATCTCCCATTATCGTAGAGATCCGCATTATTAATCTCAGGAGCCTGTGTAGCGTTTATAGGAAGTAGTGTTCTGTCATGATGCCTGCAAGCGGTAACGAAAACGATTTGAATATGCCTTCAGGAACAATAGAAATCTTCGTGCGGTGTTACGTTGAAGTGGAGCGGATTATGTCAGCAATGGACAGAACAACCTAATGAACACAGAACCATGATGTGGTCTGTCCTTTTACAGCCAGTAGTGCTCGCCGCAGTCGAGCGACAGGGCGAAGCCCTCGGCTGGTTGCCCTCGCCGCTGGGCTGGCGGCCGTCTATGGCCCTGCAAACGCGCCAGAAACGCCGTCGAAGCCGTGTGCGAGACACCGCGGCCGGCCGCCGGCGTTGTGGATACCTCGCGGAAAACTTGGCCCTCACTGACAGATGAGGGGCGGACGTTGACACTTGAGGGGCCGACTCACCCGGCGCGGCGTTGACAGATGAGGGGCAGGCTCGATTTCGGCCGGCGACGTGGAGCTGGCCAGCCTCGCAAATCGGCGAAAACGCCTGATTTTACGCGAGTTTCCCACAGATGATGTGGACAAGCCTGGGGATAAGTGCCCTGCGGTATTGACACTTGAGGGGCGCGACTACTGACAGATGAGGGGCGCGATCCTTGACACTTGAGGGGCAGAGTGCTGACAGATGAGGGGCGCACCTATTGACATTTGAGGGGCTGTCCACAGGCAGAAAATCCAGCATTTGCAAGGGTTTCCGCCCGTTTTTCGGCCACCGCTAACCTGTCTTTTAACCTGCTTTTAAACCAATATTTATAAACCTTGTTTTTAACCAGGGCTGCGCCCTGTGCGCGTGACCGCGCACGCCGAAGGGGGGTGCCCCCCCTTCTCGAACCCTCCCGGTCGAGTGAGCGAGGAAGCACCAGGGAACAGCACTTATATATTCTGCTTACACACGATGCCTGAAAAAACTTCCCTTGGGGTTATCCACTTATCCACGGGGATATTTTTATAATTATTTTTTTTATAGTTTTTAGATCTTCTTTTTTAGAGCGCCTTGTAGGCCTTTATCCATGCTGGTTCTAGAGAAGGTGTTGTGACAAATTGCCCTTTCAGTGTGACAAATCACCCTCAAATGACAGTCCTGTCTGTGACAAATTGCCCTTAACCCTGTGACAAATTGCCCTCAGAAGAAGCTGTTTTTTCACAAAGTTATCCCTGCTTATTGACTCTTTTTTATTTAGTGTGACAATCTAAAAACTTGTCACACTTCACATGGATCTGTCATGGCGGAAACAGCGGTTATCAATCACAAGAAACGTAAAAATAGCCCGCGAATCGTCCAGTCAAACGACCTCACTGAGGCGGCATATAGTCTCTCCCGGGATCAAAAACGTATGCTGTATCTGTTCGTTGACCAGATCAGAAAATCTGATGGCACCCTACAGGAACATGACGGTATCTGCGAGATCCATGTTGCTAAATATGCTGAAATATTCGGATTGACCTCTGCGGAAGCCAGTAAGGATATACGGCAGGCATTGAAGAGTTTCGCGGGGAAGGAAGTGGTTTTTTATCGCCCTGAAGAGGATGCCGGCGATGAAAAAGGCTATGAATCTTTTCCTTGGTTTATCAAACGTGCGCACAGTCCATCCAGAGGGCTTTACAGTGTACATATCAACCCATATCTCATTCCCTTCTTTATCGGGTTACAGAACCGGTTTACGCAGTTTCGGCTTAGTGAAACAAAAGAAATCACCAATCCGTATGCCATGCGTTTATACGAATCCCTGTGTCAGTATCGTAAGCCGGATGGCTCAGGCATCGTCTCTCTGAAAATCGACTGGATCATAGAGCGTTACCAGCTGCCTCAAAGTTACCAGCGTATGCCTGACTTCCGCCGCCGCTTCCTGCAGGTCTGTGTTAATGAGATCAACAGCAGAACTCCAATGCGCCTCTCATACATTGAGAAAAAGAAAGGCCGCCAGACGACTCATATCGTATTTTCCTTCCGCGATATCACTTCCATGACGACAGGATAGTCTGAGGGTTATCTGTCACAGATTTGAGGGTGGTTCGTCACATTTGTTCTGACCTACTGAGGGTAATTTGTCACAGTTTTGCTGTTTCCTTCAGCCTGCATGGATTTTCTCATACTTTTTGAACTGTAATTTTTAAGGAAGCCAAATTTGAGGGCAGTTTGTCACAGTTGATTTCCTTCTCTTTCCCTTCGTCATGTGACTTGATATCGGGGGTTAGTTCGTCATCATTGATGAGGGTTGATTATCACAGTTTATTACTCTGAATTGGCTATCCGCGTGTGTACCTCTACCTGGAGTTTTTCCCACGGTGGATATTTCTTCTTGCGCTGAGCGTAAGAGCTATCTGACAGAACAGTTCTTCTTTGCTTCCTCGCCAGTTCGCTCGCTATGCTCGGTTACACGGCTGCGGCGAGCGCTAGTGATAATAAGTGACTGAGGTATGTGCTCTTCTTATCTCCTTTTGTAGTGTTGCTCTTATTTTAAACAACTTTGCGGTTTTTTGATGACTTTGCGATTTTGTTGTTGCTTTGCAGTAAATTGCAAGATTTAATAAAAAAACGCAAAGCAATGATTAAAGGATGTTCAGAATGAAACTCATGGAAACACTTAACCAGTGCATAAACGCTGGTCATGAAATGACGAAGGCTATCGCCATTGCACAGTTTAATGATGACAGCCCGGAAGCGAGGAAAATAACCCGGCGCTGGAGAATAGGTGAAGCAGCGGATTTAGTTGGGGTTTCTTCTCAGGCTATCAGAGATGCCGAGAAAGCAGGGCGACTACCGCACCCGGATATGGAAATTCGAGGACGGGTTGAGCAACGTGTTGGTTATACAATTGAACAAATTAATCATATGCGTGATGTGTTTGGTACGCGATTGCGACGTGCTGAAGACGTATTTCCACCGGTGATCGGGGTTGCTGCCCATAAAGGAGGCGTTTACAAAACCTCAGTTTCTGTTCATCTTGCTCAGGATCTGGCTCTGAAGGGGCTACGTGTTTTGCTCGTGGAAGGTAACGACCCCCAGGGAACAGCCTCAATGTATCACGGATGGGTACCAGATCTTCATATTCATGCAGAAGACACTCTCCTGCCTTTCTATCTTGGGGAAAAGGACGATGTCACTTATGCAATAAAGCCCACTTGCTGGCCGGGGCTTGACATTATTCCTTCCTGTCTGGCTCTGCACCGTATTGAAACTGAGTTAATGGGCAAATTTGATGAAGGTAAACTGCCCACCGATCCACACCTGATGCTCCGACTGGCCATTGAAACTGTTGCTCATGACTATGATGTCATAGTTATTGACAGCGCGCCTAACCTGGGTATCGGCACGATTAATGTCGTATGTGCTGCTGATGTGCTGATTGTTCCCACGCCTGCTGAGTTGTTTGACTACACCTCCGCACTGCAGTTTTTCGATATGCTTCGTGATCTGCTCAAGAACGTTGATCTTAAAGGGTTCGAGCCTGATGTACGTATTTTGCTTACCAAATACAGCAATAGTAATGGCTCTCAGTCCCCGTGGATGGAGGAGCAAATTCGGGATGCCTGGGGAAGCATGGTTCTAAAAAATGTTGTACGTGAAACGGATGAAGTTGGTAAAGGTCAGATCCGGATGAGAACTGTTTTTGAACAGGCCATTGATCAACGCTCTTCAACTGGTGCCTGGAGAAATGCTCTTTCTATTTGGGAACCTGTCTGCAATGAAATTTTCGATCGTCTGATTAAACCACGCTGGGAGATTAGATAATGAAGCGTGCGCCTGTTATTCCAAAACATACGCTCAATACTCAACCGGTTGAAGATACTTCGTTATCGACACCAGCTGCCCCGATGGTGGATTCGTTAATTGCGCGCGTAGGAGTAATGGCTCGCGGTAATGCCATTACTTTGCCTGTATGTGGTCGGGATGTGAAGTTTACGGGAAAG